>Ga0272440_1002686_pt1 | contig 13681 bp, 5 predicted proteins | sample SSMMMBAug17_FD_192440 | JGI IMG/M metagenome (GOLD analysis project Ga0272440, IMG submission 192440) | Marine sediment archaeal communities from Little Sippewissett salt marsh, Falmouth, MA, United States - SSM-MMB-Aug17 | ecosystem: Environmental > Aquatic > Marine > Wetlands > Sediment ...
ATTTCAATAGACGAAGGTTTTTCTCCTGTTCCGTAAAAAACAGATTCTTTAAATGTTGCATCTCCATTACCAAATAGAATAGTAATATTTTTGCTATCAAAATTCGCAACAATAATATCTTGATGATTATCCTGATCAATATCAGCTACTTTAACTGAAATAGGAGATGCACCGACTGTATAATCATTCCTTTGATTTGTATAAAAAGAACCGTTCCCATCACCTAATAAAACACTTACTGAAGAACTTCCTTTATTTGAAAAAACAATATCCCTATAGCCATCTTCATTAAAATCTCCAGAATCAATAGAAGATGGGTCACCGCCAGTCAAAAAATTAACAGGTTGTTCAATAAATGCTTTCCCATTTAAGAAAATAGATAGATTTAGAGTTCTTAAATTTAAAACAATAGTGTCCAATAATTGGTCATTATCAAAATCATCCATAATAAAATTAGTAGGATTGTTTATACTAGACATTACTGAAAAAGGTTCACTAAAAAGACATTGCTTTTGACCAAATCGTATTAAAAGATCATTGCTTGTGGAATTTAAAGTTACTACATCAAGGTATTGGTCATTATCTAAATGGCAAAGTGTAAAAGCAACAGGATCTTCTCCAACGTCATAATTTTTGCAATTATAAAAATCATCGTTGCCATCACCTAAGAGAATTGAAATAGAGTTACTACCTGAATTAAGCACAGCAATGTCCACGTTGTTATCATTGTTTACATCCCCCATAGCTAATGAATTAGGTTTTTTTTTCGTGTTGAATATTAATTGATTGTCAAAGCCCCCCCCACCAATTCCTTTTAAAATAGAAATCGTATCATCTTCATAATTAGCGGTTATAATATCTTGCCTTTTATCATTATCAATATCGTAAGTTGTCACATAAGAAGTCTCTTTACCTGCTTTAAAAAGTCTACCATTAATAAATTCCCCATTTTCTTTTCCTAATATTATTGATACATTATTAGTCTCTTTTGAAATAATTGCGAAATCAAGAAAACTATCATTGTTATAATCATTGATACATATATTGGAAGGGTCTTTGGCTACAGAATAGGTCTTAAAAAGTGTAAATAGTCCATTCTTATTATTCTCCATTAACGAAATGGTGTTAGAAAACATATTTACAACACAAATATCTTTATAATTATCCTTATTAAAATCAATTGTATCAATACATATCGGCAAAATACCTGTTTCGTAAGCTATCATTGACTGAAAAGTTCCATCATTATTACCAAACAAGACAGATATTTTGTTGCCTTGAGAATTTGTTACAGCTAAATCAATAGAATCATCTTTATTAAAGTCTCCTTTTGTTATATATTGAGGGTAATTTCCAGTTTTATAGCTATCATGATATATTAATTCACCATTTTTATTATTTAAAAAAATAGAAACACATGCACTTCCCCAATTTGCAACAGCTACATCCATATGTTGATCAGAGTTGACATCAAGAGATAATACAAAAACTGGATTAAAAAGTTTTCCGATATCACCAGTAAATAACTCAATTCTATTATTTTTTTTAATAATAGACCCAGTATCATTGTACAACACAGCAATTTTATTGGATTTATATAAAGCAATAACTAAATCATCAAAACCATTCTTATCAAAATCGCCAACATCCAGTGAACAAGGATAAATATCAGGTCCATCAAATGTATCAAAATCATCTCTAAAAGTAATTAATTGATCTGGGCCCTGGAAATAGGGATTTATTGATGATCCTTTTAATACGGAGATTGAGTCTGCATAGGGGATAGCAACGATGATGTCATTAATATGGTCATTATTCATATCATGTATAAGAATGGACATGGGAATCATTTCTTCTGTAAAACTAACCTGGGTGATTTTAGCTGGAAAAAAAGAGTATATTTGTTGATCTTCAAAATATCCATCACCTTTTCCTATCAAAACAGAAATACCATTCCGTCCTTTTTTTGATATGACCAAATCGACATTACCATCATTATTGACATCAGTATGTTTAATATCATAAGGTTCTGACCCTAATTGATACTCAAATCTACCTTGAAAATACACATTTGAGTATGCGTCATTATACAATTGAAGACAACATAAACAGCATATACTGTAAACCAATACTTTAATAATATCCATTATTTCATTCCTTTAATTGTGAACTTTTTGACGAGCAGCTATTTTTTGGAAATGGGTTTTTTTTTCAAGTTCTTCATATGTACCCGCCTCTACTATTCTTCCATTGTCTAAAACAAATATTTTTTTTGCATTTTCAATAGTGCTCAATCTATGTGCTATAGCTATTCTCGTAATTTTTTGCTTTTCCAGACTTTCAATGACAGTTTTTTGAGTTTTATTGTCAAGTGCACTTGTCGCTTCATCTAAAAAAATAATTTTTGGATTTTTAGCAATTGCATTGGCGATCATTAATCGCTGTTTTTGTCCACCTGACAAATTACTACCATTTTCACTAACTAAAGTTGTCATTTTCATAGGCATATCTTCTATATCTTCTCTCAAGCCCACTTTTTCTGCAGCCAGCCAGGCTTCATCTTCTGTAATTGAAGAAATTCCCGCAATATTTTCAAAAATGGTCGTAGGCCTGACCTGGCTGTTTTGCATAACAACACCAATCTGGTGCCTGACTTCCTGCAAGAAAAGATTGGATAAATCTTGATCATCATAAAGGATAACACCTGAATCTGGTTTTTCTAAACCTAAAAGCAGTTTAAATAAGGTTGATTTTCCTGAGCCAGATTCCCCAACAAAAGCAACAAAGTCTCCTGGTTCTATGTTAAAACTAATATCCTTGAGAATTAAATTATCATTAGGATTATATCTAAAAGATAAATGTTTCACTTCAATTTTACCCGTTAAATCACCTGGATGAAATGCATTTTTATCAATTTCTAATGGTGCTGTTAAAATAGGCTTTAATTTTTCATAAACTGGTTTTACTCTAAAAAAGTTCATTGATGCATCTGAAATGGATAACATAGCAGAAAGAAAAATACCGTATGAACTTAAAAAAGCGACAAATTCACCTGTTGTTAGAGTTTCTTTATCCGGATATTTATTTTGTAAATAGACAATGATCGAAAACAAAATGATGTTTGAAAAAATTGGGAAACCTGCTTGTAAAACAGCAAGATAGTTATCAATTTTTTCAACGTTTATTGAAAAATGTCTTAATTCTTTATAACGATTAGCCCATTTATTAAAAGCAAATACTTCAGCTGCATTTACTCTTATTTTTGAAATACCTCTCATCAATTCAAAAACAAAACCAGAGAGCTTAGAATGGATTTCAATTTCTTTTTTTTGGTTGATTAACATGGCATAATTGAGAATAATACTATAACTGATTAAAATAGTAGTTAAAGCGATACCAGCTAAAGTGAGATGTACACTATAATAAAACATCATAATTAACAAAAAGATAGAACTTGTTCCAGAAAGTAAAGCAGATACACAAGTACCGGCAATCATATCTCTAATTTTAGCTATTCCTGATACATTTTCAGATAATTCCCCTGCTGTAAATTTTCTAAAAAAATTTAAAGGAAGTTTCAATAGCCTATCCCAAACTGCAGATTGCAAGAGATATTCCAACTTTGTTTGTATTCTATAGACTGAATAATGCCTGCTAATTTCAAAGCTAAAACTGGCAATAGCTCCAACGATTAAAGCAATTGCATATTGCCACAAAAGATCTCGCTCTGAAAATGGTATCACCGAATTTAATATCTTGCCAGTTGCGAAAGGAACTAAATTGCTTAAAATACCTATAAAAATTCCTATTATGATTAACAGCCACAAGTCTTTTTTTAAGTGTGACATTCCAAACTTTAACAGAAAGCTTACATTAATATCAGTCTTTTCTTCTGGAAAAGGACAGTAAAATATATAGGCATCTTCCATGAACTTTTCGGCTTCTGAATGATTCACTACTATTTTTGAATCATTTTCTGAATTAACGGCAATATATGCATTTTTTTTATAAGGAATCAAAGCTACAGGGGTACCTGTTTCATTAAAAGCAAGTATCGGTCCCTGATCATTATTAAACCACTTATTTTCAAGTTTGATTGCTCTAAATCGAAAATTTGATGATCTTGAGATAGAGTTTAATTTTTCAATAACGTCAAGGTATTTAATCCTTTCATAATCAGTTTCATTAATTCTTACCTTTATTTTTAAATGATTTGCAACAATTCTTGTTGCCTTTAAGAGACTGTCTTCATTACTTTCTTGTGTTTCTTTTTCTAAATCTCGTGTATTTACAGTATTGTCTATTATTCGATTTACATGTTTATGTAAGACTTGTAAGATGTTGTTTTCGTTTAATTTGTCTTTTATATTATTTAAAATCGTATTTGTATTTTGTAGAATCTTTATCGGTGCAAGTTTGTACATTAAATGAACCAATTGATTCTTTTTATATAATATTGATTGTAATGTTTCCTCATTTTTAACATTCAACATTCTATTGTTTTCAGGAAGGCTTTCTATATAATGTTGACGATGAAGACCATGTAGTAGTATTGTACGTGCAACTTCTGAAAAAATAATCGTATTATAAACCAAAATATGATTTAATAAATTGTCTATAGTGCTAATATCAGAAAAAATATCTACTGTTTCTAATACTTCAGAGCCCAAAGCATCAGACATATTTTCTTCATGAAAAATGGATAGTATATGATACCTGGATACAGGAAAATTATTTATGGATTCATACTGGTTCATAACATAATCAAGAGTTTTATTATCAAACAATTTGATTTTGCTAAAAAAGTTGACGCCTCTTATATTTTTTTTGCCTATAGACTTATCGGTATATTCAACATAACCATTGTTGTTAATCCAAAGAATATCATTTTTTGAAACAATATTAACACCATTTTTTAGATTATTGCCTGTTTCTTTGCTGATATTAACTTCAAAGACTTTATGTTTAATATTCATTAAGTATATGAGATTTTCCGTAAATGTATAAATCCATTTATTACATTCATCAATAATATCATTCCAAACATCGCCAGAAATTTTTTGTTTTAACTTATTTACGCTTATTTTATAAACCGTTGTGTTTGGTTTAATTTTGGCTTGAATACTGTAACGTGGTCCACTTTCTTCATGATTACTGTAACGTGAATCAACATAATTTTTAATGCCCCATAAAAAATTATGGTCAGTTAAGGTTAGGATTCTGAATACAGGTAATTTAGCATTATTATCAAAACAGTTTACAATAACAGTTCCTGACTGTATATACCAAAAACAAAAATCAGAGTCAAATACATTTGTTAAAAATGTTTCATCATTTACGATATCAAAATCGTTATTTGGATCGTTGAAAAATTTTTTTGTGGCTTCAGTCATAATTTAACCCTTTATTTCATCTTTACTGATGTGACACTAAATTATAGTAAATTTTTTTCTTTTTAACTAATTCTTCATGATTTCCAACTTCTCTAACTTTACCATTTTCCATAACGATAATTTTATCACAATCTCTAATAGTGCTCAATCGATGTGCAATAATAATAATCGTACACCCTCTATTTTTGATATTATCACTGACGATTTCTTCACTATGAGGGTCAAGAGCACTTGTTGCTTCGTCAAGAACAATAATTTTAGGATGTCTCACCAAAGCTCTAGCAATTTCAAACCGCTGGCGTTGTCCACCACTAAAATTATTACCTCCTTCTTCAATTTTTGTATGAAATTCATTGGGTCTATCTTTCAATATTTGGTGGATATAAGCATCTCGTAATGCTGAAATAATATTACTGTTTGGGATTTCATTATCCCACAATGTAAGGTTATCTATAATTGTTCCATCAAATATAATCACTTCCTGATCAACAATTCCCATAAAGTTGGATAGAATAAATCTTGGTATTTCTTCTCTTGACTTTCCATCAAAAAGTATTTCACCATTCCACGGTTTATAGAGACCGGTGATTAATTTTGCGACAGTAGACTTCCCACTTCCTGATTTACCAACAATCGCTACACTTTCTCCAGGTTGAACTTCGAGATTAAAATCTTTAATCAGTGGTTTTGCTTTATTTAAAGGACTATAATCAAATGAAATATTTTTTAGTTCTATTTTACCTTGCATTTTACTATGTCTTTGCAATAAATTTTGATCTGCCTCTTCATCATAAAGATCTCTATACACCTGTTCATCTATATCATGCTTAAAAACATCTTTTATTCTGGTAAGATATCCATGCAACTGTAAAAATTCATTGAAAAACAAAACAATATTATTGATAGGTTTATTGAAACTTAATGTAAGGCTTTGAAACGCCACTAACATCCCTATTGTAAAATTGCTGCTTTGCATGATCAAATACCCACCACCGACAAGAATTGTTGACATAATCATCGTTTTGATAAAAACTGGAATTGTTTGAAGCAAAACATTATATATTGCCAATGTTTGTTCTCTTAAAAGTGTTTTTGAATGATAACCAGACCATCTAAAAAAAAACTCATTTTCAGCACCAGTCGCCTTTATCGTCTCAATCATTTGTAGACCATTTTTTGCAGTACTCGTCAGTTTTTCTTCGTCATTTAGTAATTTTTGGCTGGCATCACTAATTTTTTTGGATAAATAAACCACTAAAATAGCATTAATAGATATCCAAAAACAACAAGCTAACGTCAGCGTAAGATCATAAATTATCATGCAACAAAAGAAAACAGTAGCTGCGATTAACTCAATTATCGATACAGAAAGTCTTTTAGAAACTATTTCTGCTACTTTCTCAACTAACATAAGGCGTGAAGCAATTCCACTCGGGTATCTTTGCGTAAAAAAAGTTATTGGCAGGCATAGTAAGTGATTTAAAAATGAACTCGACTTTGATATGGCTATTTTGTTTTCAAAATTGAGCAAAAATCTTTCCTGAAGTCCTGTTATAACCATATGAATAATGCAAGTAAACAGCATAGCAGTAAGTAGTGGATAAAACCAATAAGTTTTGTTTGCAAGAAGATATTCATCTATAAATATTCTACTAAATGTGGGTACTGCCAGACCTGGAAGTATCATTAAAAGACCAAAAAGAAATACAAACCATAGTGCTGGTATATCTTGTTTCAATAAATTTTTGACCTCTTTAATGATACTAAACTTGTTTCCACCTTTTTCAACCTTGCTTTCTTGAGGATTAAATTCAATTACATGGCCCATAAAAATATTATCTAGTTCATCTTTTGTAATACACCTTCGACCAGTACCAGGATCATTAATATATACTTTATTGTTGTGCATACCTTCCAAAACTATACAATGTCGAGGTATAACATATAAAAAGCATGGATAATTAATAAAATATAAACTATCAACTTTAGAAAAATGTCTGTGCTTAACATTTTCTAATCCATAGCTTTTCGCAGCAATACGCAAACTATTAAAATTTGCTCCACCTCTTGAGACGCCGCATTCAACTCTTAATTTTTCTAAAGGTTCATGCCTACCCAAATATCCCAAAATTATTGATAAGCTAGCTGCTGTACATTCTGTTGCTTCCATCTGAAGTACTGTAGGAGTTTCTACTTTACTCTTTCTGCTTTGTATTCTAACTTTAACAATAAACTCTTCGCAAACATCATCCTCAATATATGTGTTGATCGAAAAAACAATAGTATCATCATGTTTTAATTTAACAGGAAGAAGAGGGTCAGCTAAAAAGTATTCTAATAACAACTTATAACTGTTCAATGATTTTTGAATCATAGAGTTTCTTGCTATGAAAAATTTAATTAATGCTTTGATTAACTCAAAAAATTCAAAGAACTTATTTTTTTTATAATTAGTCAATGCCTGTTTTGTTTTTTTGATTCGCCATTTATGTTTAGCTTTATTAATATAATTTCCAAGTTTGTTTTGCACTATTGGAGTGTTATTAATTTTAACAAAGCAATTACCAACATTTTTTATTTTCCATGAAGAAAAAAAATTTTTTTTGATAATACATTGTTTTCTAGAAATATTATTTGTTAAATTGTTGAAATCATTTCTTGTAATAAAACGTAGTGCATAACTTTTTTCATTTATTATTTTATTTGCAGCATTTATTTCATTCAGTTTCTCACAGCATTCTGCTATTTTAGTAAAATAACGATCAAACTCGTTTGTGTATATATGAATTTTTGGGGAGTTATCAAAAATGTTTCTGATATAATCACGAAATTGATGTTTTGCACTTTTGTGAATGCTTCTATTATTGTTATTAATTATGGTTTTGAACTCTATTGAGAATATTCCGGGAGTATCCAGAAAAACCTTGAGAATATTATCTGGAATTTTTTTACTTGAACCATGTTTTTTACAATGTTCTAAAATGATATCCAGGTATGTGTGGTAATCATCATAAGACAATAACTTTTTTATTGAGTGTATTGTAAATTTATTTCCATTAAGGTTTGAATATAATTCACGAAAAATATTAACTGGAATTTTACCATTTTCATTCTTTTCCTTTTCCCTGGCATATTTAAGTGCAAGACTTATTTTTTCTTCATTTCCATCAAATTTTTTATATATATCTACATAGGTAAATAATCTTTTATCTTTGGAGTAAAGCTCATTGAATTTATTTTTCATTTCTGACAATTCAGATATAAATTGATCTGCTTCACTTATATTTGAATTTTTGATTATTTTTACAACACTTTCAAAAGTATTGCATTTATCATCTTTGATTTTATTTTTTAATTCTTTTTTATCATCATTTGATAGTGAATTATTAAGTATTAAAAATGTATTGGCATGATCTTTTGCCATTTGACAAATTGTTTTTTCAATATCATTTATTGTCAATGTTGATGCTAAACCTTCAAATGAATCTAATAACAAATAACTATGAAAAATTTTTTGTATAGATTTTTCAGTAAACTTATATGAGATTTGATAATATTTTAACTCTATCATAAGCTATAAACCTTATTTATTAAGGAATTTGATAAAATTTACTCAACCAATTTACCGCTTTTTCATATGGATAAACAATTGCTACCTCTATGTATGCAGAGCAAATAGTTCCTGTATTAATTTCAAAATCAGGACCTTGAGAAGAAGTCCACTGGATATTATTATCTTTACTTCTTTCGATTTCTACAATAATTTTTGTTAATGCTCTATCTTTCATTTGTTTTTTAAAATACTTAACTGTATCAATATTGGGTAGATCAATTTTCATATTCTCATCAGAAATAGGCATATCGTATACTTTTTTTACATACCCTCTCATATATCCATATTCTTCTACTTTTACATTTGATGGAGATATATAAACCTTATCATCTTTTTTTACTGACTTACCAGACATATGGGGCATATAACAAAGAAGTTTCATTTTATTATTTGATTCATCTTGAGCTAAATTAGATGTATTGACAGATTCTAAGGTAAGAAGTCTATCTCCTTTTTTTACCCATAAACCGTCAACAACATTTAATTCAATTATTTTACCTTCCAGATGGCTAACAATTTTTTGATAAGCAAGTTTTCTTAATGCTTCAATTTCAAGAGCCAGTTCAGTCAGTAAAATTTCATAATTTTTTTCTTCTTTTTTCACTTCAAGGTCTGCTAATTCAATATCAATTTTATTTGTTTCAATTGTTTTTTCCATTTTCTTTCGTTTTGTTACCGCATCACGATAACTATTTGCTACTTGATTTAGAAGGTCTAAAGAAACTTCTTTTCTCTCAAAATGCTCTTTTACCTGAATTTTATTCTCTAAAGTCAAATGTTCAATTTCTATAAAATCAGTTATAGAAGTTTCTGTTTTATCTATAATTTCATATAATTTACTTCTTTTTTGTTTTTGTGAATCACTCAAATTTTGTTCCATCTCTTCTCTCATATACTTATAGCGATCTAATTTTCTCAATTTTTTTTTTAATTGTGCTATAATTTCAACATCTTTTATAATAACAGCAATTAAGGTTTGTTTTTTTAAGTAAGTATTCTTTTTCACATTAATTTTTGTAACAATGCCACTACAAGGACTGTCTATTCCTGAATAATTGACCAGTAAAATGCCATTTGCCTTTAATCTATCTTTAATTTCAACATAAACAGTCCAATAAATAATAGAAAGAAGAATAACAACAATTGGAATAATAATGCTCCAGGAACTTCCTTTCACTAAAGATAATAAAGAATTACCATCGTCCTGAGTATGCAAATTTTTCATAGCTTCTGAACGAAATATTGGTTTCATAAAAAATGTCCTTCATTATTTTTTTATAGGAATTAAATACTCTATCGGTGACTTACTATCTGTTACAATATAAATTGATGAAAAAACGCCTGTTTTTATACAGCTATTACAATTTTCATTAATATAAGCATCCTTATTCAAAGAAATTTCTAATTGCGATAACGCATTATTTCCTTTATAAATGTTATGAAATTCATTGATCGTATTCGTATTTGGCAAAACAACTTTCATTTGTTCATCAGAAACGGGTATTTTAGGTGTTTCACTTATAATTTTTCCTTGTAAATAATTACATTTAATTTTATTCAAATTTGTCGGATAAATATGAGTTTCATTTTCTGGGTCTATCTTTTTTCCAAAGATGTGTTGAATATAAGCGATCAATTGAAATTGGCCTTCAACTTCAATAGTCATCAAAACTTCACCCTTGGATACCCATCCACCTTTTTTTATATTAATCTCAAGAACCTTTCCATTATAATTAGGTACAATTTCTAAATAGCTAGTATCCTTAAATTTTTGCTTTTCGTTTTTAAGTTTTTCGTAATTTTCAATATAGTCAATTTCAATTTCTCGAGCTTTTTTCTTTAGGTCAGTTATATTATTTTGATTAGTATTAATTCTATTTTCTATTTCTCCTTTTATTCTTCTAAGATCACTTAATTTTTTTTTTAGATTCTCTACTCTTATTTGTGCAATAGTAGGATCATCTTTAAGATTTTCTATTTTTCTTATAGTTCTTGTTATAGATTCTTTTTTACTTTTTATTTCAATAATATCTTTATCTATTAAGTGGTTATATTTTTCTATATTTTTTTTATTAATAGAGAGTTCAATATCTTTTTTACTTTCTAATAATGGTTGCTTTTTCTTTAATAACTCATTTATATTATTGAATTTTATTTCATTTTCAATATTTTTTATTTTAACAATCACACATTTTTCTTTTATAAAACTACCTTCTTTTACGTTGCAATCCAAAACTATTCCTTCACTCGGAGCTTTAATCAATTTTATTTCTTTTGTAAAAATCCCCCATGACAATTCTTTACTGTTAATGTTCCCCATAAACAACCATAGATAAACCATCACCATTATGATAATTAATAATGACATAGATTTCTTTGGTAGTTTAAGATGAAAATTTTTTTCCATATCATTTTTCATGATGAACCTTTTTTTTAATTTTCAATGATATCATTTTTGAATATTATTCTATAATTCACTTAAATTAATAAAAATATGACTGCTTTTTTCAATATCAATTGATTCAAAGCCTATTTCAAACTTTAGGTGAGTTAGTATTTCCGCATATTCATACTGAGTTTTAATTTTTTCCATTTTAGCATCTGTTAAGTAATTATTGATTTTTAATAAATCAATTTTATTATACGAGCCTCTTTTATAAGTTTTTTTATAATCTTTATAAGTTGACATGTATTGATTTAAAGAATCATCACAGAAATAGATTTTTTGAATGATATTATTAAATGATCGATATAATTTTTTTATATTACCTGCTATTTCTTTTTCTTTAGATTCTATGCTAATGTTGATTTTATTTAATAAAGATTTTGATTGTAGATAATCAGATCTGGCAACATGATTTCTATATGGAATTTGCATGTTAAATGTTGCAAGAATACTTGGCCCTGTTAAATCTTTAAACACGACACCTTCTAAGCCTTTAAAAACACTGTTGTTTTCTTCTTTTCCCTGATAAAACATAGAAATATTAATATATTTTTCATTAAATTTTTTATAGTTAGAAGCATTAAGTTGTATTCTCGCTGACTTTTGTAAAGCTAATAACTGTCGATAGTCATGCCTATTTTGAAATGCTTTTTTTATAAGATAATCTAATTCTAAATTTCTTAAATCCCTGTTCACTTCTGGAAATTGATCACTTGCAAAAAGTAAACTTTCTTTAAAGAATATTCCAGTATTTTCGGAAAAAGCAGCCTGTACTTCAAACAGTTTCTGTTTTTCATAGTAAAACTGCGACTGTTTTGAACTATAATTAGCACTGGCTCTTGTAAGATCCGTTTCTGATTTAGCCCCTATATTCTTCAATTGTTTTGTAACCTTCACAATTTCTTTAACTTCATTTATTTCTTTTTGTAACACTTTTATTCTTTTTTGGTAGTATAATAATTTCCAATATAAAATAATGGTTTGTAATATAGATTTTCTTTTTGAGTTCTCTAATTTATGTCTCGCTGAATCCAAGTTGTATTTGGCCATTTTTTCTAACGATGATGTTACCACCGATGCATTTTTTTTACCGACCGGTATATTGATTTCCAATCCAATATTTGACTTGTAAGTATCATCTTTTCCTGTACCACCATATTTTAAAGCTCTTGGTTTATCTTTAAATTGATAACTACTTCCTTGTATACTAATTCTGGGATATAACAAAATGCCATTCCTAAAAAATTTTTTTACTCCAAATTTAACAATCCCTTCAATTCTAATTGACGCTTTTGGTATTTCACCTAGATCATTTAATTTTTGTTTATATGCTTCTGAAAGATATCTATAGCATTCTTCAGTCCCCAACGCTAGTTCTTCACATGTTTCTTCAATGTTAGAATAAAAACTTCCTAATAGTAACTTATCCTCACTGTCCACATTCCAATCATCAATAATATTATTATAAATTTTGTCCTGGTTGTAGTCAATAGCTTTAGAAGCATTGTTATCTATACTTCTTGTACTTATGTTTTTAGAATAAGTATTGTTTATTACATCTTTATAAATATCAATTATTTCTGTATCTTCAGAGTCATTTGACTCAGCCATATTATGAGTTTCTTCAGATAAGCAATCCAATAACTCACGTTTTACCTTTTCTATATTCAATTCCCTGGGAGTTAATTCATTTTGTAAGTAACTTCCTTTTAATTGAAAGATAATATTCCAATCAAATATCCCTTTTTCTTTTAAATAATTCCCCTTTTGTTTGACTATATTTTCTTGATCAGTATTAATGAAGTAATTATTTTTTAATGTTTCATGAATTGAATCTTCTAAAGTTATTTCCAAAGCATCGCTATTGGAATAATCTATAAAAGATTTTTTATTGGTATATGCCCATAATGGATTGGTATTAAGTAATACTATAATAAAAGCAATCGTATATACTATTAATAAATCGTTATTTTCTTTTTTTCTCATTGTTCTTTCTAATTAATGCTTCATAATCTATCAAGCTCAAAAGGCTTATTAATGAATTCATTATTAATTAATTTATTAAAGAATATGTCATCCGGTATTTTTTTTAAGTAATCATCATTGATCTCATACCCATCCTTTTGTATATTGATAAGCAAGCCTGTTTCATATAAAAATTTAGCTAGTGATTTTGCATAAGTAGCTCTTGCTTGTAAGCTATTTACTCTTATATCAATTAATTGATTA
>Ga0272440_1002687_pt1 | contig 13672 bp, 13 predicted proteins | sample SSMMMBAug17_FD_192440 | JGI IMG/M metagenome (GOLD analysis project Ga0272440, IMG submission 192440) | Marine sediment archaeal communities from Little Sippewissett salt marsh, Falmouth, MA, United States - SSM-MMB-Aug17 | ecosystem: Environmental > Aquatic > Marine > Wetlands > Sediment ...
TAAAACTTCATTTGAATTTATTCATGGTAAAGTTATAATTTATAACGGCGAAATAGGCTCAGGAAAATCTACAATTATTGATATGATTTCGGTAGCTTTATTTGGTAAAACATATTCAAAGAAAGACATTTCCTCAATTATTAATAGAACGAATAAGAAACAATGCGAAGTAGAACTTGATTTCTGGGATGATAATAAAAATCATTATATAATTAAGAGAAGTTTTAAACCAGACAAACATTCATTTTCAGTCAAGAAGGATGGTGAAGATAAATATGAAGAAGTGAAATATACAAGAAAGAAAGGGCTTGGCCAGAAAATTGCAGAAATTCTTAATATAGATCAGAAAATTTTTGATCAAACAGTTTTTATTTCAGGAAAATTTTCAAAGCCCTTTCTTGAGCTTAATTCTACTGACAAGAAGGATTTTATTAAACGATTATTTTCTCTTGAAAGATATGATAAAATGGGAGAATTAATTAAAGATGATGTTAAAAGTAAAAAATTTGATATAGCAACAGTTAATGGAAAAATATCTTCATTTAAAGAACAAAAAGAAATGTTAGAGAAAGATATAATTGAAAGGCATGAAAAATTAAAAATACAAAAAAATGAAGCTGAAGAAAAATTAAAAGAAGTTGAAAAAAGAATTGAAAACATTAAAAATAATTTAAAAGAAGTTGACGAAAATTCATTAAAAATAATTCAAAAGAAAAAAGAACAAGCGAAAGAACAGGAAATTAAACTCAAAAATGAAATTGAAATATTAAAGAAAGAACAAGCAGAATTCGTTTTAAAGACAAAAAAATTAAAAGACATGGGAAAGTACTTAATTTCTCTTAAAAGCGATTACAATCAATTATACGTGCTCTCAGACGATAAATATGATCTTTTAAGAGAGCAATGTTATAAATTATCAACAAAAGGGAAAGAATCAGCCGATAATATCAAAGAAATTAAAAAAAGAAAAGATGATTATAATGAGAAAAAAAGTAGAATTAATAAAGAAATTGAATATAACGAAAATTTATTTGAAAGATTAAATGAAAAAATTGAAAAAATAAAAGAAAATCATGGAAAAGTTCTCGACTTAGAAAAACTTGAAAAAGAAAAAGAAAGATTACAAAATATTTTTATAAAAGAAGAAATTGTATATAATAAAAATTTAGATGAAATTCAGACAACTATTGAGAAGATTTATCAATATTCCAAAAGTATTGAGTATTATAAAAATACGAATGTATGTAAAGAATGTGGAAATAAAATAACTGGAGAATATGGCAATAATAAAATTAAGGAATTGTTAAAATTAAAAGATGAAGAAGAAAAAAAGAAAGAAAAAATAATTGAAGAATCAAAGAAACAACATTCAAGAAAAATTAAAATTGAAAAAATTATAAAACAAATTGAAAAAGAAATTATAAAATTAAAAGAATATAACAAAAATATTCAAGAATTAGAAGAAAGAGAAAAAGAATATAAAGAAAAATTAAAAAGTTTAACGGAAGAAAAGAAAAAATTAAAATTGGAAAATTGGAAAGAATTAGAAGAAAAAGAAAATAAATTTATTAAAGAATATAAAAAGCAGATAGCAGAAAAAATTGAAAAAATTGACTTACATAAAAAGCAAGTTCCAAAAAAGCAAGAAATTGGAAAAATAGAACATGAAATGAAAATATTGGAAGAAACAATAAAAGAGAAAAATTGGAATGAACAGATAGATAAAAATAATGAAAAGATGAAAGAAATTTCTATGTCAATTATTAATATTGAAAATGATTATGATAATCTAAATAAAATTATACAGGAAAATCAAAAATCAAAAATTGAAATAATTAGAGAAGAAAATCAGTTAAAAATATTTAGTGAAAAAATATATGAATATAAAAAAGAAATAAAGACACCAGATAGAAGAAAAATTGAAGAAATTGAAAATAAAATAAAAGAAGAAAATAAGATTTTATTGAAGTTAAATGATGAAATAGATTTATTAGAAAAACTTATAGTTATTGTCGGCGAACAAGGAATTAAAAAGTATATTATTGGGAAATATTTATCTATGTTAAATCAAATTTGTGATAAGTATTTAAAAGCTGTGGATGCTGAACATGGTGTTTCTTTTAATAATAAAAAAGGTTTGGATTGTATTATTATCGAAAAAGGTCAAGAATTTCCTTATAGAAATTTATCCAATGGACAATCTCAAAGAGTTAATCTTGCTATTCTTTTTACCTTCATTGAATTTTTAAGGATAAAAAGTAATAATAATTTTCCTTTAATTTTCCTTGACGAAATGTTTGATTCTTCAATGTCTCCTGAAGCTTTGAAACAAGCTCTTGAACAGGTTAAGAAGAATATTCCTTATGTTAATATAATAACCCACAGAGCTGAAAATCTTGAAATGGCTGATAAATTGATTAGAGTTGAGAGAAGAGACGGGTTTAGTAAATATATTGATGTTACTGATGGTTTTGATAAATTAATTTGTGAGGCTTAAATGAGTATTATTTCTGAATCAATTCCAGAATTAGAAATTCTGAGGAAAAAAAGGGAAGAAAGACTTGATGGTTTGATTTTATTTAAAATGACAACCAAAAAATGGATTAAATCAAGAAGGAAATATATTAAGAAGAAAATAAAATATTTTTCCTTGATGGATGAAGTTGGTAGTTATTTTAAATATGATTATAAGAAGAAAAAATCAGAAATTTTTCTTCATGAAATGTCTGATAAATTAACCAAATCAATTATTTTTTCTTTGGAGAGTATGACATTTGAAGATGGCGCTTTTGAAGTTCTAAGAATGTTTATCAAGGATAGATTGTCTTATCAATATATTTTTCTTTGCAATGATGGAGAAAATATTCCAGTTATTAAAAAATGTCTTGATGAGGATCAGGAATATTTGAAAAAACAAGATCGAGAGAATATGATAGGAAATGAAGAAGAGGATGAGGATGAGGAGGAAATATGAAAAAAGATGACATAGTTGTTGGAAGAACGACCTATGGAAAAGAGTTTATAGGCCGTTTTGATGGCGAAAAAATGATCAAAGATGTTTTTGAATTATGGGATGAAATGGGTCCTAATGGATGGATGACAACTTTAAGAAGTTGGAGACCGATTGTTTTTGTTGCTAGAAAAAATGGAAAAAGAAAAAAATATAAAATAGAAATTTCGACAACTGTCAAGTGTTCTCTTCTTGAAGAACAAGTTGCCTTTGAAAGTCAGCAACAATATCTTAAAGATTCTTACGAAGAATGTTCAAATGCTGAAATAGAGATAATTAAATAGCTTCTCTTTTAAATAATTCATAAATAATAATAGAAAGAATAATTATTTATGGGTTATTATGTTCAAAAAGAAAAAGAAAGAATATCCTAAACAAATTTTTTTAACAACAGAATATCAATTTAAAAAATATATTTCTGATCCTAAAAAAATTGTAATGAGAAGTTCTTGGGAAGAAGAATTTTTTCTTCTCTTGATGAAAAGAAAGGATGTTATTCAGGTAGGATCTGAAAATGTTGTTATTCCTTATCAAACATTTGATAATAAACCACATAGATATTATATGGATTTCTTTTTTAAAGTCAGGGAAAAGACCGGAAAAATTGTTGATTATATAGTCGAAATTAAACCGTTTAAAGAGACTCAGGTTCCTAAAAAGGGAAAAAATTTAATTACATATAAAAAACAAACAGAAACTTATTTAAAAAATATAAGAAAATGGGAAGCCGCAATTAATTGGGCTTTTCAATATGGATATAAATTCAGACTTTTGACTGATAATCCTTTTAAAAGAAACAGATATAAGTTATGGCATTGGGAAGATTCTCAATTAAGATTGCCTTTAAATATTTTAAATATAAGAAAATAGGAGGAAAATGATGAAACTTTTAAAAATAGGCGAATCTTTCGTTTTAGTTAACGAAGGAAAAATTGCCAACATTAAAAATCTTAAAATTTCCATTAATATGGATGATATTGATTATCATGGTTCTGTTCATTCAGGCGAAAGACAGACAAGAGCAGATAATAGAATGGGCGAAAAGATAACAGAAGAAGAGATTGAAGACGCGATCACAAAAGCCCTTCCCCAGATAATTCATGATTTTGCAAATGGAGAAATTGAAAGAGGTCAAGAAGTTGGTATTTATAACAAAAAGAATAAATTAAATGTTATTGCCGCTATAAATATTAAGAAGGGAAAAGATTTTATAAAGATTATTACAGTGATGAAAAAAGCAGGATTTAAAATGAAACCGGGAACTATTCGTTATGAGGTTTAAATGGCTATTAAAGAATTGGAAGAAAATGCTATAAAGAAAGGGGTCAAATGGCTTTTTTCTAAAATTAAAAAAGCAGTATCGAATAAAAAAGAAGATGATGACAAGGGAGATATAAAAACAGGTAAAGATGTTCAGAAAAAAATGAGAATGTTTAATATGTATACTCTTGTTTATACTGATCCGAAATATAAAAAGGAGTTGAATTTTTATGATGCTATGCCCTTAATTTTTCCAATTGATATCAAACAAGGTTTAGAAGGGCCTCTTTTAAGAGCTTTGAATATACATTATTTAAGTCCTGCAAATAGAGTAAAATTTATTAAAGAGTTAGAAGCTATAGTGAGAAAGGCGGCTGAACGTCATAAATATGATCCTGACAATCTTGAAGATTATCCTCATCAAAATATAACTAAGGCTGTTGGGCGATATATGGATAAAGTTTATAGGTCTGGAGGTGGATCTGCTGGATCACATATCAGGCAGGCTTTCAGATCTTACTTTTTTGGAAGAATTAAAAGTAAAATTAAAAAAATTCCTATAGATGAATGGGAAAATGCTTCAAAGGTTGTTTTGCCTGTTTTCAGAAAACAGACAGCATCGCAAGTATACAAAGAAATAGCCAAAGAATATCAAAAATATAAAGGTAATTATAGGTCATCAATATATTAAAAATAAATAATATTGAATGAATTTATGGAGAAATAGATGGGAATAATACTCAATGAGTCGTCAAAAATTATTCAAGCTCTTGATAGAGAGGCTTATAATCAGATAGCCGTTGATAAAACATCAAAGGTTGATTATGGTTTTGATGGTGGTAAATGGAGCAAATCAAAACCAGAAGAAAAACTTGAACAAGAAAAAACATTAATAAAACGGACAAGAGCGATTTCAAAAACTGCAAAAGTTGAAACTTGTCTTATGGATATTGTGAATGAAGCCGTTGTCCCGGATTCAAAAAATCCTGTCGTTGTGGATACAAGCGATATTGAATCAGTTTCAATGAGCGATTCAGTTTTAGAAAAAGCTAAAGAGGGTATTGAAACTTCTTTTTCCAGAATTATCAAAAAAATGAATTTTAAGAAAAAAGGCACAAGCATTTTTATGGATTGGTACGTAGACGGAAGACTTTATGTCTATGTTGAATGGGATAATAATAAAAAAGAGGGAATTACAGGAATTAGATTTTTAGATCCTTTAAAATTGAAATTGGTCTATAAAAAAGATAGTAAATCCGGTAAAAAACATTTTGTCTATGAATATACAGTTAGTCTTGATGAAAATGGAGAAAAACAAGATCCTTTAGAGATACCATATAAAAATGTTCTTTTTATCCCTTCTGGTCTAACAGACACATCAGGTGTTGTTATTTCATATCTCAATAAAGCTTTGAGACCTCTAAATCTTCTTAATATGATGGAAAATTCACTTGTAATTCAGAGATTTGTTCGTGCTCCTTCAAGATGGGTTTTTAAAATTGATGTTTCTGGAATGAATAAAAAACGTGCTAAATCATATATGAACAACTTACAATCAAAATATCGTTCAAGATTTAGGATCAATGCTGTTACAGGGGAATTAAATTCCAATAATATGACTTTAGCAATGCAAGAAAATTTTTGGCTTCCGAAAACGAATTCTCAAAATGGAGGACATGAAATTGATGAAATTGGAGGAAATCAAAATTTAGGTGATATTGATGATATTTTATATTGGAAAAAGGAAGTTGATAGTTCTCTCAATGTAGTACCAGAAAATGATGAAAATTCAATTATAAATTTTGGTTCAAGACTTGAGGAAATTAGCAGAAAGGAATTTAAATTTTTTAGATTTATAAAGTGGATAAGAACATATTTTAATATTCTGTTTACTCTCCTTCTTAAAATTGAGTCTGTTTTTTCGAATACCTTGACTATCCAACAATGGGAAGAAATAAAAGGAGATATTTTTTATATTTATGAAAATGATTCCATTTATGAATCAGCTAAAAAAAGACAGAAAAATTTAGCAAAACTTGAAGATGCTCAAGCATTTGCTGAAACCGCGCTTAGATGGTATGGCGAGGAGTGGTTCAGGACAAATATTCTTGAACAAACACCAGAAGAACAGAAAAAATTTAAAGAAGACTATGAAAAAAGAAAAGCTGAAAAAGGCGGTGAAGAGGAAGAGGAGGAATTTTAATGATTTTTTTAATAAAAGAAGATAAGCAGTATAAAAGCTATACTGATGAGGAAATAAAAGAATTGTGTGAAGCTTTTGATATCACATCGTTTGGTTTTGGAGTTTTAGCAACAAAGGTTGTTGATAAATTAAAGAAAAAAGTTGATGATTCTTTTAAAAAATCTGGGTTGAGAATAAATGATACTGTTAAAATGATTGAAATAGATCCATTTAAAAGAAGGAAAGAATTTAAGGGAAAAATTGTATTAAAGGGTCATGTTCCTTATGTAAATATTACTTCTGGCCCTAGAAATGTTGGTCAAATTGTAAGGTGGACACCTAATTGGGTTTTAGTGTAGGGGGTAATTATGGATATAACAAGAAAACCGCTAGAAGAATATGTGGATGATTTCAGATCCATTTCTGAATCAATAATTGAAATTAATGAAGAAACAAACGAAAAAACTTATTATATTGATGGAATTTGGGCGCAACTTGAACTTTGGAATAGAAACAAAAGATGGTATCAGAAAAAGGAAGGTGAACAAGTTGTGGAAGATTTTAATGGCAACAGAATTCCTAATCGAGATAAAATTTTTGGAGAATTGGATCATTCAAAAGATTCCAGTCCTCAATTTTCGAGAATGTCGCATATTTTTGAAAATCCTTTAAGAATAGAAGGAAATGATATTTATACAAAGGCTAGAGTTCTTTCAGATACAAAGGAAGGTCAAACATTGAAAGTTGTCCTTGATGAAAAATTGAAATATGGAGTTTCGACTAAAAGTCTAGGGATGCTTTCAAAATATAAAAAAAATGGAGTTAATGGAAATCTTGTTTCGCATTGGATTCTCAAAAATGTTGGTGATGTGGTTGTTGATCAATCTGCACCGGGGGCCACTCCAAAAGCAATAATTGAAATGATTGTTGAAAATGATCCGCGTATGGAATTAATTTACGGATATGAGGCAATAACAGAAGTAAAAAAGGTTTTAAAAAGGACTAAAAAAGCTGAAATTGACGATAATTTAAAGGCTTTATGGAAGAAAATTTGGGAGTATGAAATATGAGTTTAATAAATAATAGTGATAATGTTTAAAAATGAGGTATAAGATGGAACTTGGAGTTTTGCTTGAAAAAATCAGTCTTGATGAAAATATAATGAAAAATTTTCTTCAACTGATAGAATCTTGTTCAGGATCAAAAGAAACAGATGATCTTGAAGAATTTCTTGAAAAGAATGTTATGAATCAGCTTGAAGAGGAAGAATATGACACACTTCTTGTTTCTTTAACTGAGGGAATAATGAATGGTGAATTTGTGAAAGAAAATAAAGAAATTAAATCTTTAAAAGAAGAAATTGAAAATTTAAAAAATATGATTGAAAACCTGAAGAAATCGAATCCAAAGGAGGACAGTATGGTAATGAAAGAGAAAAAATGTCCTGAATGTAAAAAAGACCTTTTTGAATCTGGTGAAAACTTCATTTGTGAAGATTGTAAAAAAGCTTATTCCATAAAGGAAGAAAAGCTTGAAGAGGCAGAATCAGGCGTTTTTGAAGCATTTCAGGCTGAAAAAGATTTTGAGAAAGAAGAGGCAGATGTTGATCTCATTCTTGAATCCGAATCTTACAGAAACAGATGGAAAGAACTCAAGGAAGAAAAGGAAGAAAAAGAAAGTAAACCTGTTGTCGAGAAAAAACTTGAAGCTCTCGAACAAAAGGTCGATGAAAAATTTGAAAAAATTCTTGAGAAATTGAATGCTCTTACTGAAAAAAATGAAACAGAAGATGAAGGAATTTTCGAATCTTTAATTGAAAAAGTGGAATGTTCTTCTGATCTTGAAGAAGTTATTCAAAGTATTAAAGAAGGAAATCTCTCTGTGAAAGAAGGATTTGATGAACTTGAAAGTCTTGGATATGAAGCTTTGAAAGAAGACGAAAGTGAATATGAAGAGTTTGTTAAAGGAATTTCTGAAAAAATTAATGATGTCGTTGATGAAAATGATAAGATTTTTATTGAAGAAGAAGAAGATGAATACGAAGAAGAAAATTCAACTGAAATTTATGAATTTATTATTGAGGAAGCGACAAAAGATCTTGCCGAAACTCAGAAAGTTCAGGTCAATGAACTCATAGAGGGAATTGATTTTGAAGATGAAGAAGATTTCAAAAAACAACTTAATGAACTCATAGAGGGACTTACTGACGAAGAACAAGGAAAGGAAGAAGATAAAGTAAGCAAAAGAGCAAAAGCTTGGATATAAGATAACTGATGATTTAGGAGAATGAAAATGGCAAATCAGAATGTACCACTGCACGAAATGTGCGCACAGGACCGTATCGAGGAAATGAAACCTGTTCTCGAAAAACATGGTGTTCCTGAACAAAATCATGCTATGGCTACCTATATGATGGGCGTGGCTGAAAAACATTGTGAAGACAATGGAATTGATCTTAACGAAGAAAACATTCATGGAAATGTTGAAGTTCTTGCGAGAATGATGAAACCCATGATTACTAGAGGTTTCGCACAAAGTTCAGCCACAGAAATTTGTGGTGTATGGCCTATGAAAACTGATCAGGGAAAAATTGCGTATATGCGTAATTACTACACTAATGATGAAGCAACTCCAGCAACCGCCGCTGAAGGCAAAATACTTATTCTTGCTGATGCAAGCGCTTTCGCTGTCGGTGATAGTATTGTTGGAAACAGTGCTGGTGTTGATCCAGTCGGAACAGTGCTTTACAAAGAAGACAATACAGTTTTTGTTAAAGTAACAACTGCTGGAACTGGTTTTGTAGCATCAATGGAAGTTGATGATGCCGCAGTTTTTTCAGCCGCAGAAACAACTATTTCTGCTGTTTATAACTCAGAGATTGGTGTTTCCGTTTTCAGGGAATACACAAAATTCGCTACAATCGCCGCCGCAGAAGCCGCAACAACTACTATTAAAGAAGTTGAACTCGGTGTTGATCTTGCAAATGTTGAAGCTGAAGACCATGAACTCAGAATCAGATACACAAAACAGTTCAATGCAAAAATGAGAGATAATTATGGTCTTGATGCTGATACACTCACCGATAGCATTGGTGTCATGGCTCTCAGACAGGAACTTAACAGAAGGGTTTTCTATGAAGTGCTTTCTGGTTCAGATCTTGGTGGAATTTTCACATGGGATTATGATGATGCAGACGGTCGTTGGGAAGAAGAAAAGATTAAAACTCTTTTAACTTACCTCAATTTTAGAAGTGCTGATATTCTTTCCGCTAACTTTATGGAAGCTGGAACTTTCCTCGTGATTGATCCTGTAACATATGCTTTCTTCAAATCCTACGGAATGCTTGATACTTCTGGTGTTGCTGGTGGAATGGCTCAGCCTATGAAAAACCCATTTGTTGGTGTTCTTAATGGCGCTTTCAGAGTTTATGTAAATCCATGGCTCAGAACCAGAACAATCAGTATGGGAATGAAAGATTTCTCAAATGATCCTGAAGCAAACACAAGAGCTGGAATCTTTTTTCACCCATATCTCGGAATTGATGTGACTAAAACTATTAGAGATGCAAACGGACAACCTGTAAAATTCCTCTGGACAATGTACGGATTCACACAGCATCCTCTCGCTGCTACAGTTGGAACAAACGATTTCTTCAGAAGAGTCAATGTAGACAATCTTCCTTCTTACACTTAATAGATAATCAAACGGATAATCTCGGGCGGCTGAAAGGCCGCCTTTTTTCTTGATTTTGAAAATTTATTTTGATATAATAGAAAAAATTTTTGGAGTGATTTATGGAATGGTATTCGTTCGATGATTTGAGATCAATGACTCAGTTGAAAAAATATATTTCTGGATTTAAATTTTCCCACAGAACATCTATTGTAAAGTTTCAAATCACTATCTTTAAAATAAAAATAGTTTGGAGAATAAAATTCCAAAAACATAAATTAAAAGATATTTTGGAAAATTTTGATCCTACAAAAACAGGATATGAAAATATGATTGCAAATAAGTATCATAGAATTTTTGATGTAGGAAATTCTTGTTTCAAATTTTCTTGACTTTTTTATATTAGTATTTAATCTTTAAAATGTTAAATGATAAATATTTTTGAACTAAGAGAGGGAGAATCTTATGGTTATTAACAAAAGAATGTTGAATGGACTTGTGAATGCAAGTAAAAACAAGTATGCTGGTAATATAGATACTTGTGAAGTTTATAAAAGGAAATATCATGTTGATACCGGTAATTATATTTTAAATTTTTTTACTGGCTGTGATATATACAGTGGAATTCCTTCTGGAATGATTGTTCAATGGGCCGGGAAAGAATCGACTGGAAAATCTTTTTTAACATCAAATCAAATGATTCATCATGTTAAATCAAATAAAAATCATATAGCTTTACTTCTTGAAACTGAAGGAACTTTTGCAAGTGAAGCAATAAAAAAAGTGCTTAGTCCTGATGAAATAGAAAGATTCAATCTTTTTCCATGTAAAACGGTCGAAGATATTAAAATTCAGCTTAATAACATGCTTGAATATATTAAAGCAAATCTTGAAAATTGGAAAGATGCTAAAGTTTTAGTAACTATCGATTCAATCGGAATGCCCCCTTCAAAGAAAGAAGCGACTGATGCTACAAATGAAAAGGCTTCTGTTGACATGACAAGAGCAAGAGAAGTGAAATCCCTTTTCAGAACAATAACAATGGATTTAGCCATTTTGAATATTCCTCTTAATCTTGTAAATCATCAGTATGCTTCAATGTCAGCATTCGAGGGAATGAAGGAAAGTTCGGGAACAGGGGTTGCTTATTCAAATTCTGTTACTTTTGTTTTGAGAAAGGCTAAAATGAAAGAAGGCGATGAAGTTGTTGGAACAGAATTTATAATAACAGCTAAAAAACATAGAGATATTAGAGAAAATGCTAAATTTTCTTTCTTTTCCAAATTTATAAATGGGACAGACAGATATTCTGGTCTTTGGGAATTTTTAAAAGATCATAAATTGATGACCTCCAAAGCTGTAGGAGGAGGAAAAAAAGGTTCTATTATTACAATACCAGATTTAAATGTTGAAATTATCTCCACAGAACTTTCAAAAATGACAGCCAAAGAATGGTGGACCAAAGAAAAACTTGATTATATTAATAATAAACTTAAAGAATATTATCTTCTCGGAAGAAAAAATATAACCCTTTCTGATGATTTTGAAAGAGTCAAAGATAAAGATCCAATCGAGGATATTGAAAAAAAGACTGAAAAGAAATCTTCAAAAAGAGGTTAAAATCTAAATGGAAACAAACAAAACATTGGATGAAAAAATAATCATCCGAGTAATGATATACAATGAATTAGTTCAAGAAAAATTGATTGATGTTTTAATTCCCGAAATGTTCAGTGACGGTCATATCAGAGAAATTTACGGTTTGATTCATTCATTTTATCAAAAATATGGTAAATTTCCCGATAAAAATTTGGAAATTCTTATTATGGATAATGTTTGGCAACAGGAAGCAGAGCTTATCAAAATAAAACTTGATATAATAAAGCCAGAATGCCCTGAGAGCTTCAAAAATATAGATCTTGAACCTTTCTATTCGGAAATGGAAAAATGGATTAAAAGGGCTAAATTTGGGCTTTGTGTAAAAGATGGAGCAAATATCTATTCCGGCAACAGCAAAAAGGACATGGGTGAAGTTGCAAAAAACATGCAAACAGCTATTTCATATTCTATTCATGATGATGAATGGATTTGTGTTGATGATGATAATGTTATGGATGATATTTTGTTAAGCAAAGATGAAATGGTTCCTCTCGATTGGCCTGAATGGAATAAATTTTTTGGTGGAGGTCTGAAAAAGAAATCTTTGACAATTATTCAAGCTGGAACTCATGGAGGTAAAAGTAGATTCATGCTTTCTATGGCTTCAGCCGTGAGAAGATACAGTCCAGATCAAAACACGCTTTATGTAACCCTCGAAATGCCTAAAGAAGATTTATCAAGATTTTCTCTTCTTCATGATCTTGAAATGTCGAGGGAAGAAGCTAAGGAATTGAGAATTAATAATCCAAAAATTTATGAAGAAAAAAGATCAGAAACAAAAAAGGCTTATGGTTCTCAATATATTGTTGAATATCCCGGTTATTCAGTATCAGCGAAAGGAATTGAAAATTTATTAAAAGTTTTGGAAAGAAAAGGAATTCAGATTTCAGTTGTTTTTGTTGATTATCTTATGTTGCTTAATCCAACTTCAAAATGGGAAGGGACATATGATAAGGGAATTAAAAACTCTGTCGAGTTGAGAACAATTCCGCAGAAAAAATCTATTCCGGTTGTAACTGCCGCACAACCTACTAGAGAAGGAAACAGAAAAAATATGAAAACCGGAATGGGTGCTGATATGATGGATGCTGGAGATTCAAAAGGATTACCAGATACAACAGATATATTCATTAATATCACTTCGACTATAGAGGACCGAAGAAATAATAAACAATTTGCTTGGGTCTTGAAAAATCGTGTGAATGGTAGGACTTACGAAGGATTTGTAATTGATGTTTCTGAAAAAATCCCTTATAGAATTGATATTACTGGAACTTCATCTTTAATTGAAAAAGATCCTGATGAAGAAGATCAAGAAATAATCAGCATGATTCATCGCGGAGGAGTGAATGGAGATTTAGGTGTTCCCGATTTTTCGCAACCAGCATTTAATTAACAAATAGGTTTTCCAGTACAATACTGACAAGAATTATTTTCAAGGTTATTTTTTATTGATATCTTTTTTATTCTAGGTTTCATAGCAATCTCCAATATAAAGTTTCAATATTATTTATCAACTTATAATCTTTAATAAATAATACTGAATAATTAACGGGGAAATAGATGAAAGATATTGATCCATATCTCAGAAGAAAATCAAGTCTTAAAAATTCTGTTGCTGAAAAGACAGGTTATGAGGCGTTAAAACTCGCTCTTGAAGATATAATTGAAACAGAACAGGGTGAAAATCCCGAAGATCCTGATAGAGGAACAAATATTGTTTCCGATTATTTAAATGGTTCGGTTAATTCGTTCAATGCAATGATAATAAAAGATAAGATATATTATGTAATAAAAAATTATCTTCCGGAAATAGAAATAGATGAAGATGGAATAAGAGTTATTCCTGATTATGATTCCCGAGAATATATTGTGTATCTTGATGTTTT
>Ga0272440_1002688_pt1 | contig 13671 bp, 12 predicted proteins | sample SSMMMBAug17_FD_192440 | JGI IMG/M metagenome (GOLD analysis project Ga0272440, IMG submission 192440) | Marine sediment archaeal communities from Little Sippewissett salt marsh, Falmouth, MA, United States - SSM-MMB-Aug17 | ecosystem: Environmental > Aquatic > Marine > Wetlands > Sediment ...
CCTTGATTTAAACCATGAAAAACTCTTCGGCTCCTTGATATTTATTATCGTCCAACTTTGGTTTTTCCAAACGCGTGATGTGGGTGTCCGTGTTAGTCAGTGATTGTCCTCCTGACTTGGTAAAACCAAAGTTTGATAAAAAGTGCTTGACATATTTTTTTAAAGCTTTTAAATACCAAAACAAATCATAATTCGTTTTTCAGACATTCAGGTGCCTGAAGCATAATAGGGAATCCCGTGGAATTCGGGAACGGACCCACCGCTGTTATCGGGGACGAACGTTGCATTTATGTCACTGTTTCTTTTTTTAGAAATGGGAAGGCGCAGCCAGTAGATTGATCCGAAAGTCAGAAGACCTGCCTGAATGCTTGGTTTTATTCTATAATAATTAGATTAAACCTGAAGATCTCAGGATAAAACAGGGAAATCCCCGGATCAATTCAATTAATATTTGGTCCGGGGATTTTTTTTCTTTGGACCACAATAATTTTTTTCTACGAATAAAAAGGAGGAAAGAATGAAAACAGGTGTCATCATTTATGTTGTGGCCCAAGAATCACTTCCAGACAGCTTTAATGAAATGGAGGCTGCCAAGCAAATTCAAGTCAAATGTAATCAGGTAGAATTCGTAACTGATCAATATTATGATATCAGCTATGCATTTTGGAAATTGATTGTCAGTGGCATGCACCGCGTAATTTGTATGTTTGCGCATTATTCCAGTCAATCAAAACTTCAACTGGTTGGACGTGAAGTTCAATTATGCGCGTATTAGAATTATTGAAAGGAGAAAGAATCGTTATGAAAAATTTAAAAGTTGTATGTTTAAGTATTCTATTTGTTTTTGTTGTGGGGAATGTCTATCTCATGGCAGGTCATGGACATCACAAAAAAGAAAAAAAGGTTGGCATCCTGCTTGTCGCCTTTGGCTCCAGTGAAGAAAGTGCCCAGGTATCGTTTCAGAATATTGAAAAAATGGTGAAAAAAAAATGTTCGGGAATACCGATCAAATGGGCATTCACATCCCATATTATCCGAAAAAAACTGGCCAGACAGGGAAAACGTTTAGATTCTCCTGAAGTGGCTTTAGCAAAAATGATTGATGAAGGTTTCACTCATGTTGCTCTTCAATCCTTACATACCATTGGTGGTGCGGAATATCATCACCTAAGGCGGACAGTGAGTGCTTTTCAAAACATGCATGCATTTGAAAGAATTATTTTAGGTTATCCATTGTTGTCAACCCAGAAAGATATTGAAAGGGTCGTTGATGCCATTATCACCAATATTCCAAAGGAAAGGAAAAAAGGTGAAGCAGTTGTTCTTATGGGGCATGGCACACATCATCCATCCAATGCCTTCTATTCAGCTTTGAATTTTCAGATTCAATTGAGGGATCCAAATGTGTTTATGGGGACTGTGGAGGGATATCCTGAAATTGATTTAGTCAAATCCATGTTGTTAAAGAAAAAAATAAAAAAAGCATATTTAATGCCTTTTATGTCTGTTGCTGGAGACCATGCAAAAAATGACATGGCTGGTGGAGAACCCGATTCCTGGAAATCTATATTAACCAGTGCGGGTATAACCTGTATGCCAATCCTAAAAGGAACCGCTGAATATGACAATTATGTTGCGATTTGGGTAGATCATTTGCAGATGGTATTGCGTCATTTTTCGCACAAATAGGATAACCGGTATATCGGTCAATAAAAACCTTTCAGAGCATTTCATTATTAATAAAATGCTCTGAAAAGAACTTCCCATTATTGAAATTTTCATTTTTTTTGTTTCCCTTAGGAATGCTCGGAAAATAAGTTTCCCATTTAAAAATGCTTGACTGTTCAACAATTTAATCGAGCATATGCGTACCAAACTTTTCATTTTTGTTTTTGAACCAGGATTACACTGAAAAAGATGAATAAGATGAATAAGATGAATTAAAAGTGTTTTATTTCATCTTTATTCATCTTCTTCAGTGTAATCCTGGTTCAAAAACAAAATCAACAATTATTGAATGAGGAACTTATTTTCAGAGATTCCCTTAACAATCATAAATACAAGAATTATGGCTGACAACATCCGCAAGACACAAAATACGATCATATCCCCCATCGTCTTTTTAATCATTTTAATGGGAAGCCTTTTCATTGCGATTATTTCTGTCACATGCCTGGGTCATATCGAAATAACCTGGTTCCAGGTTGTAAAAATTATTTATGCCAATATCACTTTTCAAAAGGAATTTTTGGCTGAATTGGATGATGTGCTGACAGTTGTTGTATGGGATGTTCGTCTGCCCAGAATCATCACTGCCTGCGCTGTAGGTGGTGGACTTGCTATCTCTGGTACAATTTTCCAGGGGCTGCTATCAAATCCCCTGGCTGATCCTTACACTTTAGGCGTTTCAGCGGGTGCAGCTTTTGGTGCTTCATTAGCGTTATTACTGAATATTGGATTTATGGGCAGCTATTCTGTTCCATTATTTTCATTCCTGGGTGCGGGTGCGACGCTTATGCTTGTCATTTTTATATCATCATCTACATCACAGCTTTCGTCACATAATCTTATTTTATCGGGGATCATTGTTTCTTCAATACTATCAGCCGGGATCAGTTTCATCAAATATATTGCTGATGAACAGGTTTCAGTGATTATTTTTTGGTTGATGGGAAGTTTTGCATCAAAAACCTGGACTGATGCAATTCTTGTATCATTGATTCTAATCATTGGTATTTTGATTTGTTTGTTTTATGCCAGAGATCTTAATTTAATGGTATTAGGGCACAGAACGGCTGCAGCTTTGGGTACGAATATTCGCACCATAACATTGATCCTTCTCATTACAGCATCTATGATTGCAGCCATTTGTGTCTCTGTATCCGGAATCATCGGATTTATTGGCTTGCTTGTGCCCCATATGATGCGATCAATTGTTGGACCCGATAATCGTGTTTTATTACCCATATCAATGATTGCCGGTGCGCTGCTTCTTTTAACAGGTGATACAATTACCCGAGCCATTTTACCCCATGAGATTCCGATAGGTGTCTTAACAGCATTAATTGGCGGTCCATTTTTTTGCTACATTTTTCGCAAACAGCAGCTTGAGCGGGGAACGTTTTAATCATGGGATATATACTGAATCAAATATGTTTCGCCTATGATCAAAAAACGATATTTGAGAACCTTTCAATTACTTTTCAAAAAGGCTTTTTTTATGGTATATTAGGTCCAAATGGTTGCGGGAAAACAACCCTTCTTGATTTGCTGTTACGTTATCATCGGCCAAACAAAGGAATCATATTGTTTAATGAAAAATCAATAAACACATACGCAAGAAAAACACTTTCCCAACAAATTGCTTTGGTTCCGCAAGATTTTGACATTCAATTTCCTTTTCTGGTTGAAGAAATTGTCATGATGGGTCGTTACCCCCATCTGCCGCGTTTTTCTCGTCCGCAAAAATTTGATAATACTATTGTGCAACAGGTTTTGGAAAAAACAGGCACCTGGAAATTAAAGAATCGGATGATCACCGAATTAAGCAAAGGAGAAAAACAGCGGGTTGTATTTGCTCGAGCGCTGGCACAGGATACAGAAATGCTGCTATTGGATGAAGCCACAGCAAATCTTGATATTGAACATAGCCTTCATTTGTTGGAATTAGCCAGAAAAGGGGTAATCGAATCTGGAAAAACAGTCATTGCTGTTTTTCATGATATCAATCTGGCAGCGATGTTTTGTGATGAAATTATTTTTATGATGCATGGAAAAGTATTTGCAAAGGGAAAGGTCAATCAGATTTTAACCAGCGATAATATCAAACACGTATTTCATGTAAATGCAAAAATACAATTTGATACAGAAACAAACACCAATCAAGTTATTTTTAAAAGAAAGTGATGAACACGACAGTTAAATATATTATCTGGACAGTCATAATTGTTTGCATAACGATTCCCCAAACGTTTGCAGGAAAAAAATCGGATGGGATTGCGCAAAAAATTAAGGGAAATCAGCAACAAAAGATTGTAGACAAAGCCAACCGAATCATTTTGATCAAAAAGCCTTTCCAAAGAATCATTTCCCTGTATGGCGCCCACACTGAAAACCTTTTTTGTCTGGGATTAAAAAAGGAAATCATAGGTGTTTCTTTAAATGAGGCCTTTCCTTCGGAAGCATTGCAAAAACCAGGATTTTCCTACCATGATGATCCTGAAAGATTTTTAGCAGCAAAACCAGACCTTGTCCTCATTCGTCCAATGATTGATCGCGCTTATCCTCAACTGATCAGCCGATTAGAAAGAAGTGGCATTGTTGTCGTTTCACTTCAACCGCGCAATATCCATGAGGTTTACCAGTATTGGCAAGTTTTAGGAAAATTAACAGGCAAAACAGCCCGGGCACAAAAGATGATCCATAATTTTTCAGATGCAGTGAAAAAAATTGAAACCCTCTCATTATCCATAGACTCGCCCAAGCAGGTCTATTTTGAAGCGATCCATCGCAAAATGAAAACATTTGCGCCCAAAGCAATGCCCATTTTTTTATTGGAAACAGTCGGTGGCATCAATGCCGCATCTGATGCCAAAACTGTTCGAAATACCAATATCGCTTATTATAGCAAAGAAAGATTACTGGCCAAAGGTGCAAAAATTGATATATACCTTGCTCAATTTGGTGCCATGAATCGGCCCGACCTTCAGGATATATACCAGGAATCAGGTTATCAAGTGATTCAAGCGATTAAACAAAAACAGGTTTATCTCATTGATGAAATGATTGTATCACGCCCGACCATGCGCTTATTGAATGGTATGCTGCAAATTGGCGTCCTTTTATATCCGGATGTGTATTGTATGAAAGGAAAAGCAATCATCTTAAACGCATTACAGGAATTTAAGATTGACCTCAATCAGGCAATCACGCCTTGTTTATCAAAATCAGCAGATGGCATATAGGTGATGCACTGCGTTCAATAACCCGATACAATTACCTGGTTCCCGGTGACTGCAACAACTTCAATTAAAGCGCCTTTTTCAATAAACTCCCCACGTGTGACAACATCTACCCGCAAACCATCTATTTCAGAAGTACCTGATGGCCTTAAAGCTGATATTGCAATACCTGTCTTTCCTAAAAACAAGGCAAGTTCCTCAGATTGAGACACCACACCCTGTTCTCGGGTGAGACTCGTATTCAAAGCCAACCTTGATTTTCCGAGTCGTTTAAAGCCCCAAAGGATAATTATCGGCACAATTATCAGGTCCAAACATAATGCAAAGCTGCCAGCAGTAACAGATACACTCGTATATAATATAAGAAGTGAATATCCAAACAATCCGGTTGCCAGCGCAGCGAGTATTCCCCCTGATGGGAGAAATATTTCTGCCAGCACAATTACCCCTGCGGATAGTTGAAGCAGTATTGAAAAAAGTATCGTATTCATATTTGTTTCACAATTATTCTTGCACCTTTTATATTGATAACACGAACCTCAGTCCCTTGTGCGATATATTCTCCCTGTGCGACAACATCATAGATCTCTTTTCCAATTGTCATTTTACCAGATGGGCGTAAAAGGGTTCGCGCAATACCCGTGTCACCAATACAGGGTTGCATGGTTGATTGATCGGTTACATGTGCATCGGCAAGGTTTGTATCAAGGTAAGGTCCGGATATCAGTTGTGATGTTTTGGGAAGAATGAATCGAAACAATCCAATGGACAATACCCATGCAAGAATTGATGCGCCCAAAACCTTGATACTATTGTTCATCATCAGTTGGCCTTCCCAGGGCATTTCTGGGCTGGGAATAACAAAATCCTGAAAGCTAAAAATGAGTGCCAATGCCATACATGCAATTGCACTCATGCCTGAAATACCAAATCCTGGAAATACGAATATTTCAAATCCCATTAAAATTATGGCCATGGCAATCAAGAGTAATTCTAAATGATCTGATAATCCAACAAAGTATTGTGCAAAAAAAACAATCCCCAAAAACACAAGCCCAATCACACCAAATACACCAAATCCTGGGGATTTCAGTTCCATATACATTGCTGCCATTCCGATCAACAATAAAATGGATGACACAGAATAAATCCATCGAACCATTTGTTCAGACCAGGTTTCTTCAATTTCGACAACAGGTTGACCTGTCAGAGATAAATCTTTCAGGATATCAGTTTCATGATCAACTGTTTTTTGTGAGAATCCCAGCTCATGTGCTTCACTATCATCCATTGTTAAGAGTTCATTCTTGGGCACAATCGTCTTTTTTTGCTTGATTTCTTCTTTTTGCTTATCTGTAAGATCATTGTATGTATGGTGATCCATAAATTCAACATCATTGGATAAATAAATGATTTTATACACTGTTTTTTCAGAAGATACCATGGCTTCAGCCAATAGCGACGGGTAGCCATTTTTTTTTGCCAGCGCACGAAATTTGGCCCGCAAAGGGGATTGAAATTTTTCACCTAGCATTTGCGGGCCATTGGAATCATAGATGATTGGAGCACAGTCTCCAATCGTTGTATGGGGTTTCATGTAAAGCGAATGACATGCCAGCGCAATAAGCGCACCTGCTGATATCGCTTTATCTGTTACATAGGCAACTGTTTTAACATATTGAGTCCGTGTTAAAATATCGACAATACGAAGAGCAGCATCAACACGGCCACCAAAGGTATCCATTTTAAGAATCAAAATAGCGTCCGGTTTATCAGCAAATTCAAGGATACGTTCTACATATGCTGCCATTGCCGGCTCTACATCTCCTGTGATTTCTCCGACATACACAGTTGTTTGCCCCCATGCGATTACAGGATAAATAACAATCCATATTAGAATTTTTATTTTTTTTTGCATGAAACATCCTCAGTTGATTTCATCCGGAGACACCCGAACGGTCTGAATACGCACACCTATCAAACCACTATTCAAGATATAACTTTGACGAAACCCATCCCGAACAAGTACAAGTTCAACACGTTGTTTTTCGTTCTTTTTTTTTTTCACAACCGAAACCAGTTGTGATGCTGATTTAATAGGTACTGAATCATATTCTACAATAATATCATTTTTTTCAAACCCATGAACTTCAGCCTGGCTGCCAGGCACAATATCAAGAACTTTTACTGCATTGACTTTATTACTGTTTTTTTGTGATTTTGAAACATATGACGAATATCCTGGTTGGGTATATCTTGTTTTTCCTCTTGAATATATTAAAATCTGACTTAATTGCTCCCCATTGAATTCAAAAACGTAGCTTTCTGCATTTAAGTATCGGAGCAATCGTTTGATCGTATCCAAAATGGGCCCTTTGGCCGTGTAAGTAATGCGTTGATCTTCTTGAGCTTTTAATCCCAGGATTCGAATGCCGCATTCTTGAAACAACAGACGTTCAAGTTCGCTAATCAATAAGTCCTCTGCATTACACATTAACATATTGTTTTCACAAACAATAGGAGAAGATTGGATGTTCGCGTTTAAATGAAACGTAATGGAAAGAATAAAAAGAATAACAATAGTTCCTGTGCGGATCCTCATCATGAGTGAATGTTTGTTGATAATTTGCTGCATTTTAATTCACTGCACCTGTTTGATTTCTTATTTGAACATTTTCATCAATCAGTCGTTTAAAAATTTTGAGTTTTTTAGGATCCTTTGCTGCTTGTGCAGTTTCATTGATCAGAGCGCTCAAAGGAATATTTCTCGGAGTAACAGTTCCAAAATATTGTTTTTCAGATAGCGTTTTCTCAAGCATCTGAATTTTTGCAAGGAGGCGTTCATTTTCTATCTCAAGACCTTCAAGCCTGTCCTGTAAGGTTTCATTCGCCTGTGTGAGTTGATCGTTGATTTCATAGATATTTTCAAGATCTTCATACATATCCAGTTGAGATCGTGGCGCCTTGCTGATCACCTGAGCAAGGGTGGATTGGTTATCCAGACTGTTAAAAGAAAATTTCCAGGTTGTCCGCAATCTTTGGGGCATGGTATCTGTCAATCGGGCTTTTGTTGTCATTCGCAATAATGATGCGCTGACATTTTTGATGTGAACATTGCCATATTGTTCTGGAAATTGAATGCTGATACCACAATCTCGAATTAATTGGGCTGTTTCATCAGGGCATAATAATTCACAATCCATACTATCCATTCCGACATTGATCAAATTGGCTCGATATGTCTGTTTACCAATGTGAATATCAGCTGTTGTTTTGGGAATGACAAAGCGCAAATTCATATCAGGCAGTTCCGGATTCAAAACAACCTGTGTAATCTTTCTGAATTGTTGAAATGTGCAGGGTATGGTTAAATAAAACTGGATGCCCCGATGTTTATATCGATCTTTTTGGCGCGGTGAATCTGTCGCAGACATCATCACAAAGGGTGTATTCGCGTTTACTTTGGAAACGCGCATCTGATCAAATATATCAAAACCATTCAGCCCTGCCATTTCAAGTCCGGAATATATTAAATGATATTTTTCTTCTGAAATATGCTTTAACGCCTGATCATCAGGATGACAAATGTCTATCTCAGCCAAATCATACATCTGTAATAAAAATTTTTGTATAATCTTGAGAATCACTGTCGCATGATGAATGATTAAAAAACGATAGCGCATGAGAAGTCCTGTTTATCAACTGACAATTAAAAAATCCGAAGATTTTTTTGTTTTTGGTAATAATCAAAAATATCAGTCAGAGAATATCGCGGTTTAAACGAATATGTATTTCTGAACAGACTACCATCCAAAACGACAGGATATTTATAATAGTTCAGTAGATAGTCGGGAAATTCTTTGATATTCATCCTGCGAACGATCTGTCTTGATAACGATGGCGGAAAAGGTGGAATTGGAACCGGTACGCCACCAGCCATTTTTATTGCTTTTTGATAAGGCAGCCAGTCTTCTGTAACAACATTATAAACACCTGGGTTGGGTGATTCATAGGCCAAAACGATAGCTTCAGCCAGATCATCAACATGGAGAAACTGCATAATGGGTGAAAATCCCAACAAGCATGGCACATATTTTCGGTTGAGCAATACACTGACCGAATTCTGTATCCCAGGGCCTAAAATATTGCAGGGTCTTAAAATTGTGGTCTTCAATTCCGGATATTTAAGCATATAAAGTGATGATAAATATTCCAACTCAACAGCATCTGCCAGATGCGATGAATTATTCGATGCCTTTAAGGGAAACATTTCATCAAGCAATGATGGATTATATGGATGCGCACCATAGACATAAAATGTAGATAAAACAATAATATTGTTGACACCATATTTTAAGCTCAGATCAAAGATTTTTTTACTTCCTGTCACATTGACATTGTAGCGACGACTTGGCGTATCTTCATACAACAATATTCTTCCGAGATGAATGACACTATCCAATTGATTTTCCCGAAATACCATTTCAAAGCCGCGTTTAGAAAAATCTATCCGATAATTGATAATGGTATCATCAAAATAGGTACTTTCCTTGAATCCAACGCCAATAATTTCATATTCTCGTCGTAATTTGAGTTTATTGATCACACGTTGGGCCAATGCACCTCCTGCACCAGTAACCAATACTTTTTTCTTCTTTTGATTTTCCATTACAAAAACCTCTTTCCTCTTTGTTTTAAGCCTTTTTGGATAAGATAGTTAATCTGTTCCTTAACGTATTCGACTTTTTTGATCATTTCGTTTTCATCATCAATGTCGCCATCTAAATAGATGGGTTCGCCAAAATTAATAATTACTTTTGCTGGAAAAGGCCAGGGAACAGCAATGGGAACGTATGGAATGGAGAGCAAGCGCGCCAGGGGCTCAATGGATCCCAATGATGGCATCGTTTCTTCACATCCCACAACGCCAACTGGAACAATGGGACTTTTTGTCTGAACGGCAATTCGAACAAAACCAGTTCCCATGTATTGCAGTTGATACCGCATTCGATAGGGTTTTCCCGAACCACGAATGCCTTCAGGAAAAACAATAATGATTTCACCATTTTCAAGCATTTTAATGCAATTAATTGGATCACCGATAATCGCGCCGGCCTGAGTAAGAAATGTATAAACAAAAGGAACAGTGGGAAAAAAACGTTCAATCATAACTCTAGGGGCACGTGGACCATGAGGATTGGTTGCCAATGCGGTTGCAATGAGGGTGCCATCAATTGGAAGCTGGCCGCTATGATTAGAAATCACAAAAGCGCTGCCATCTTTCGGAACATTTTCCAATCCATAGCTTTCAACTCGGAAATAATAATCGTACATTGCTTTTAACACTGCCAGTCCAATTTCAGCAGTCTCCTGATGATATCCCCAGGGATCATACCCATGATCTCCTATTTTTTTGGGCATCTTGCTAACCAACTCTTTGATTTCATCAGATACAAGTACCTTTCGAAGCACCTCAGGCATCAATTCGGTTGAATGAACCAATTCCTCTCGCATATGTTGCTCGGCTTGTTGGATCATTGATAATGACCGACCCATGGTATTGGTCAGTAGTCTTAGTCCTTTTCTGATCATTTTTTCACCTCAATGTTTTGAGTGCGGTCTAACAAAATAGACCGATTATAAAAGTTTTTTTAAGCACCTTAATTTTTACAAATTTATTGACTGAATATTCACGTTTTTTCATTTGTTTTTGATACAAGGCCCGCACAAAGTTGTATACCGAATAATATGAACATCAGGGTACACTTATCAGATAATAACTTAGAAAGCAAATAGATATCTTTTTAAGAAAAACGCCAACAAATCATTGTCTGTATGATTTGTTAAAAATTGTATGAATAAAACATCCTGAACTTGAATCTGAGTCAGTCTTTATACCCAGTCCAGAAGGATCTTTTATTATGCCTATGGTATCGTCATCATCATAGGGACCATTATCAGTAATATGAATCGTAACACTTTTTCTGTCTTCACTAAAAACTGCACCATCATTATTTGAATCCGCAATTAGATTTTTATCAAAATTTATCCATCCGCCAGCAGTGGATTTAAACCATTTTGAATCATGAGGCGCTGGGGCTGGAAGGTATACAGTAAATTCAGTATCGGTTTCATTATTCTCCAGCTGTATTGTAAAATCGAACATCCCATAGATAAAACTGGGCGTGCTCGTCCCATTTGAACCATTGTAGTCATTGGGGTGTATTGATTCAAATCTGAAATCTTGGGAATGATACTCCAGTCCAATCGTGTCATTATCATGCGTTTCATAAAAGAAAATATCATCACTGGCATTTTCAAGAAGTAGTTTTCCATAAATCTGACTGGCAATCGCTTGATGTGCTTCAGTTGTGGGATGAACGCCATCCCAAAAAAGGTATTTGTCCACATTGTTAAATCCATGTTCAGGTTTGGTTTCATATAATGCAGCATTGACCGCATTATTAAAACCAAATTCATGCGGATTGGCAACCGCTTTTTCCATAAATAAATAGGCATCTACCTGAATTAACCTGACGTCTGGATGAGATGCTTGAAAGGTGTTTAGGGCAATATTTAATTTGTCATTAAATGCGAATGATACTAAAGTGCCATATTCAGAATTGTCATTTCCATAATTGCCATTGTTAGCAGGTGTTTTTCCCAGATTTGGAAGGCTCATAATTAAGATATCAGTTGCAGCCAGACCTGACGTAGTATCAGTAAGAATGGACAAGGCCTGGATAATGTCTGATACCGCATTATCAGTAATCTGTGTGTAATCATCCTGTTTGACAGAATGATCATCAATCCAATTCAAAAAATTATTTCCACCAATCCAAATAATACAAAGGGAATTCGCCGGTACTTTTATTCCTGCATTTGCCCATGTTCCAACTTGTACCAATAAGCCAGGTGGAAGTTGTTTGGTTCCTGTTTCAGCACCACCAAATGCGCTATTGTACCATACGTTACCTTCAGGTGGATTCCAGGAACCGGTTTTGATAAAACTTGCCATCAGGTAAGAATTCTCTATACCTAATTTTTCGGCCAAGTATTCTGCCCAAATTTTGCCATTTGAATAGGCACCACCAGAATAGTTTTCCGAATTATAAAAGTCGGAATTATAGGTCATATTATTCCCACTATCTGTGAGACTGTCGCCAAAGGTAATGAGATTATCGTAGGTTAAGGCAAATGAAACATGAACACAAAGAAAGCAACAAATAAATGTTGTAAATAAAATTTTTTGATTTTTAGACATGATTTTCCTCCTTGAAAAGTTAAAAATACATTTAATAATAAATGATACGTACCATACGTTTCATTTTTGTTTTTGAACCAGGATTACACTGAAAAGAAGTACCCCATTTAATAAACGTTCATTTTCGTTTTTTGAACCATGATTACACTGATGAAGATGAATGTAAAGTGTCTTTATTTCATCTTATTCATCTTCTTCAGTGTAATCATTGTTCAGAAACGAATCAACAAATATTGAATAATGAGGAACTTATTTTCCGAGCATTCCTAAACTCACAGGCGGCAAAAGCGAAAAAGGATTTTCTTTTGAAATGAGAACGTTGTTTAACCAATAATTTGCCAATTGGTTAATAACGCGCTTGCTTTTGGCGTCCTGTGGAGTGCTGGGTTATTTGTTTAGACCCGGTTTGAGTTTTGTCCGGGAACCATTTATGAAACTAAATTTTCAATTTAACAATTACCAAAAATTGTCACGATGTGTACCATATTTCATGCATAAAATGACTGATTGATTAACATATTTTCAAAGAGAAAGAAATGTTAATGTAACAGGCAGTGTACCTGCCTATTAGCTAAGCTATCGGAAATTTTCGCTATTACAAAAAAATCGTCACTATGACTGACTGAGTAATCTCTTACTATCAGTGTAATATAATAATAATCAAATATCCACAGACTGGGATGCAAAAAAAACTTACCAAGTATCAGAGATCACGGGTTATAAGGATATTTCCTAAGTGAATTTGAGCATCCTCAAAAAAAACATCAAAAATCCAACATGGCATGATTATTGCCTTGATTTTTTTTACGCTGTGTAATACGCAAACACAGATCATCTCTATATTAATATATGAATGTAACCAAAATTGTCGGTCAAGCCAAATTCAAACCTATTAGTAAAACCAATATTGGGGCGAACCTTATGTTCGCTCTCTGAAAAATAATCAGAAACGAAGCTATGTCAGACCTCGGTATTTTGCCCCATTTCTTACCAAATTTTTTGGACACTAATTACAAATCTAACATAACATACATACATACATACATACATAAGGCGATATACGAAAATTATTTTTGGCTATCGACATAAAGCGGAACATTTCGCAATATCTAGGATTCATTTCTTGTGAGCCTATCGGGTATAAATCATTGGTATTATGATGTAAATGGTCTCGCTTTATGTCGATAGCCTTATTTTCTATTTTCCTCGTATATCGCCATTTTTATTGGCGATCTTCCCACTTCTATTTGAAGCAGTTTACCTGTTGGAAGTTGTGCTCCTAGAGTGTTCAATTTTTTACATAATTGCTCTTGCGCCTCTCTACGAGATGCTTGCTGTAATGGTTCCAACCTCACTACCACTTTATCTGATTCTGATTTTACCCAACCATGACATTCTGTTATCGCATAAAACAAATCTACATATTCTTTCTTATTCGGATAATGA
>Ga0272440_1002689_pt1 | contig 13668 bp, 8 predicted proteins | sample SSMMMBAug17_FD_192440 | JGI IMG/M metagenome (GOLD analysis project Ga0272440, IMG submission 192440) | Marine sediment archaeal communities from Little Sippewissett salt marsh, Falmouth, MA, United States - SSM-MMB-Aug17 | ecosystem: Environmental > Aquatic > Marine > Wetlands > Sediment ...
TCTTTAGCAGTGTACGTGCCAGGGACTTCCCAAATTTCTTCCCATGGAATGATACCATCTGCCATTTTGTCCTGATGTTTGCGGACATCCTTCAGTGTCCATTTTTTATTTCTGATGGCTTTTTTGGATTGACTTGTGGAAATTTTTTTTGAGGATTTAAGTGATCCAGATGATTGGATTTCTTTTGCTGATTTTGCATATATTGGGGTTTTGTGTGTTAACATCGATAGTACCTCCATAATGAACAATCTGATCATGTTTTGATGAAATTGTGAAAAATATGTTTAGTCATTCTTGAAAAAAAATTCTCCCCATTTAAATATTTAAATTGTTCGTATTGGGTTTTTTGTCCTGTAGAGACGTAGCGTGAGGCCTCCTTACACGGCCTTAATTTTTTTATACGATCAAGATCAATTGAGCATCTTATTTTCAGACCATTTCTTACGTTATTTTATATCGTAAATGCATAGTCTCTACAAGGATTAAATGATAGATTAAAGGGTGGGAAGATTTTTAATTTTACTCTGACCCCAATTTCTCCCATTGTTAATCGACTTAACGCTGATTGGCACACACCAATTTTTTCAGAAATTTTAATGGTGGTCAAACCAAGTTTGCGATGCCCCCAAAAACATAATAATGCTCTGGCTTGGACAGTTCCTGGGGATTTATATCCAGACATTACTTCATTTGGAGTCATATTTAGTACAGTGGATACGCGTTGTATCGCATAATTAGTAACAAATGAAAATGGTTAGGAAGGAGAATCCATGCGAAGCAATCTGTGCGTGTTTCAGGTATTAATTCTGAAAGTCGTTGTAAAAAATTTTTCCGATCATAATTGGATCTTAAAATTATTCTACGTTCTATTCCCCGAACAATGATATGATGAAATGCTCAGGGTGTGTCTATTCTTGCTTTTCGTGGCATATTCAATCAAAGATCAAACTTTTCACTTAAAGTAAAGCATAAAATCATAGACGTCCCTATTTTTTCCCAATTGTAGAAGAAATCAAATCAAAATCATGGCCAGATGAAAATCGTTCTGAAATAAACGATATTCTGGAACAGGTGAAAAAATACAGGTATAATGATGCTGCAAAAAGTGTAAGTTCATTGATTGTCAGGCTTGGCCTCGGGGTAAAAAGGGGTTGTCTATGATTTTATGCTTTTCTATTCCATTTACTTCAATGTATACATGGAACATCTATGAATTGTTATCCAACAAACCATGAGGTTTTTTCTTAGGAATACTTAGGAGTTCTCTGAAAATAACTTCCCCATTATTGATATTGTTCGTTTTGAGGTAAATGTACTGTAGAGACGTAGCATGCTACGTCTCTACACGACCTTAATTTTTTTGGACGATCAAGAAAAATGGAGACGTCTATGATTTTCTATTCCATGTACTTCAATGAGTAAATAGAACATCTATGAATTGTTATCCCAACAAACCATGAAATTCTTTCTTAGCACTCGCTAACGCTCAAGACATTGATACGTTTTAAGTGTTTGTTTTTTTAAGCTCAGATGTCAGTTCTTGAGACCTTTATATAAATTCAACGTTTGTTTCGTGGCATATTCAATCAAAGATCAAACTTTTTACTTAAAGTAAAGCATAAAATCATAGACGTCCCTATTTTTTCTCCTATTTTTTCTCAAAACGCATCGTAAGAATTTCTAAAAATGCTGCTTTGACTTTCCAGTTTGGATAATCAAGTGAGAATAAATCGTTAAATCTATCAGACCCATTCACATTCTTTATTGTCAGGTAGCCTATTTGAAACAGGATAGGAGAAATTGGTGTTAAAACCCCTGTCCCAGCTCATTCATAACCCAATCAGCCAGTCGTTCAGATACCTGAGCCATAGCTTCTTTTTGTGCATGTAATGTAAGCGCATGGCTTTGAGATGGAAAATAAGCCTCACGTTCTGTTACCGAGTTCTGCCAGATTTTATTGCCTTTCATGTCTGAGATATAAACAGAGATTGTTATTTCAACAATTTTTTCCTGAGGCGTGCCATCTGATGAACGACTGAGCGTATCTACATGAACACGCTCAATCGTTCCACAAAGAATGTAATCCAATGGTTTTTGTAAGAAATGAACAGAACGTGATTGGCGCAATTTCGCTACAATATCATTGGTGACAATAATATCCAGATCAGACCATCGGCTTTTGTTTTCAAAGATGCGAACCGAAACAGCATGCACTTTACCGCTCAGTAATCCCTCTCCACCGGAAAAGCGGTAGCCGCATGCACAAAAAAATAACAATACAATCAGACTGATAAACTTTTTTACCTGCATTATACAACCACATTCACCAGTTTGTTTTTAACCAGAATCACTTTTCGGACTGTCTTGCCATTAATGAATTTAAGCACTTTTGGTTCTGCCATGGCTAATTTTTTGATTTCCGCATCAGGCATATCAAGAGGTACTTCAATTTTTCCACGAAGCTTTCCATTGACCTGAACAACAATCAAGTACATGTCCCTTTCTAAGGCATCCTCACGATATGTCGGCCAGCTTTCATTGATAAGTCCCGCTTCATGGCCTATTGAGGTCCACAATTCTTCACAAATATGCGGAACAATGGGAGAAAGCAATAAAATGGTCGATTCCAAAGCAAATTTCAGCACTGATGGATAATGTTCGGCATCTGTCTCAGTATAGGCAAATATTGCATTCAACAATTCCATCACTGCACTGATAACAGTATTAAAATGAAATCTGTCCTCAATATCCTGTGTTACTCTTTTGATCGTGTCATGGGCTTTTTGATACAATTTTTTAAGATCAGGCTCTAATTCATCAATATTGCCATTGAAAGGTTCAGCATGTGTCAGTAGGGATAAATTCATTTCAACTGCGCGCCACAAACGATTGAGAAAACGATAGCCACCTTCAACCCCCTGTTCACTCCATTCCAGATCCCTTTCAGGTGGAGCTGCAAACAGACAAAAAACACGCATGGTATCTGCGCCATATTTTTCTAGCAAAACATTTGGATCAACAACATTCTTTTTTGATTTTGACATTTTTTCAATGCGGCCAATTTTTACAGGCTGATTACACAAACCACAGGTGCGATTGCCGCCATCCTTTTGAACCTGTTCTGGAAATAAAAAGCCATGTTCAGGGCAGGTGACTGTTTCTTTGCATACCATTCCCTGAGTCAACAGTCGTGTAAATGGTTCTTTGTATTTAACCAATCCCAGGTCATAAAGTACCCGCGTAAAATATCTGGAGTATAACAGATGCAGTATTGCATGTTCCACACCACCAATATATTGATCAACAGGCATCCAGTAATCGACTTTTTTGGTATCAAACATGCCCTGATCATAATCTGGACTGCAATAACGTTCAAAATACCATGATGACTCTACAAATGTGTCCATTGTGTCAGTTTCTCTACGAGCATTGGGATTTCCACATTTGGGGCATTCGGTTTTAACAAAGTATTCCAGTGTTGACAATGGAGAACGTCCGCCTTCCAACAGGTTGGCATCCTCGGGTAAAAGAATTGGAAGATCAGATAATTTTGCCGCTACTGTTCCGCAGGTTTCGCAATGAACAATTGGAATTGGCGCGCCCCAATATCGCTGGCGGGATATGCCCCAATCTCGCAATCGAAAATTGACTGTTTTTTTGCCCATGTTATTTTGTTCAAGATATTCAGCAATGGATTCAAGACCTTGTGTATTCCACAAACCATTGAACTGGCCTGAATTTACCATTTTTCCTTCACCAGTGTATGCGTCAGTCATTGTTGCCGGATCAAGGGGGGCTTCATTGTCTGGTTGAATCACAATTTGGATGTCTAACTGATATTTTTTTGCAAATTCAAAATCGCGTTGATCATGTGCAGGAACTGCCATCACAGCGCCAGTACCATAATCCATCAAGACAAAATTGGCAGTGTAAATGGGCATGCGGCGTTTCGTCATCGGATTGATACAATATGCACCAATAAAAACCCCCTCTTTTTCATAGCCTTCACCCGAACGTTTGCTTTTGTCTTGGGTGGCCATTCGGTTCACAAAATCCTGAACTTTTTGTGCCATTCGTGTATTTTTTGACAATTCAACAACCAGAGGGTTTTCAGGTGCAAGACTCATGAAGGTTGCGCCAAAAACTGTGTCCTGACGCGTTGTAAACACTGTGATATGTTCATCACGATTTTCAAGTGGAAAATGAATTTCAGCACCATAACTTTTGCCAATCCAATTTTTTTGCATAGTGATTACTTTTTCAGGCCATCCAGGGAGTTTGTCACAATATTCCAGTAGGTCATCGGCATAGTCAGTGGTTCTAAAAAACCATTGGGGCAGATTTTTCTGTTGGACTTCCTTGCCACAACGCCAGCATTGTCCCTGTTCAACCTGTTCATTGGCCAGAACTGTCTGACATGGCTCACACCAATTGACATAGGATGCTTTCCGATACACCATGCCATTTTCAAACATTTTAATAAACAACCATTGTTCCCAGCGATAATATTCTGGTCGGCAAGTTGCAAATTCGCGGGTCCAATCATAGCTGAAACCCATTTTTTTCAATTGATTGCGCATGTAATCAATATTATCATAGGTCCATCGGGCCGGATGGGTATTATTAGCGATAGCGGCATTTTCAGCTGGCATGCCAAAGGCATCCCAGCCCATTGGATGGAGTACATTGTAACCCCGCATGCGTTTATATCGGGCAACGACATCGCCAATTGTATAGTTACGAACGTGTCCTATGTGAATTTTTCCCGATGGATAGGGAAACATTTCCAGGAGATAATATTTTTCACGCGTTTCGTCATCAACCACTTGAAAAAATTTTTCTTTTTCCCAATATGCCTGCCATCGGGGTTCAATGGTTTGCGGATCATATTTTTCTTTCATCAAAAAACCTCCTGAAATTTTGTATATTATTCCTTTATCAAAAGCTGCTGTTTGGGTAGTTTTTCCAGTTCTGGATCTTTGGATTCTTCTTTTTCTGGCAATCGTACAGCAGCAGTAACACGTTCACCTTCATCCAGATCCATAAGTTTAACGCCCTGCGTATTTCGGCTGATTTTGGAAATATTATTGACATGTATACGAATCAATTTACCAGTTTCAGTCAATATAATAATGTCATCATCATCTTCAACCAGAAGAATGGAAACAACCAGGCCATTTCTAGCGCTTGTTTTAATGGTAATAACACCTTTTCCACCGCGTGCTTGCAGGGTATATTCATTAATGGATGTTCGTTTGCCAAAGCCATTTTCAGTTGCGACAAACAAGGTTTCACCATAGCTGAGAACTTCCATGCCAACAATTCGATCTCCGGCAGAAAGTTTGATCCCCTTAACCCCTCTTGATGTCCGCCCTGAGGCCCGAATATCAGACTCATGAAATCGAATGGACTTGCCCAGGCATGACGCCAAAAATATATTTTGCGTGCCATCAGTAATACGTGCAGAAATCAATTCATCACCCGGCACAAGATTAATGGCACGAATACCATTTGTTCTGGGGCGACTATAAGCAATGATATCAGTTTTTTTGACCAATCCATTTTTCGTAGCCATAATTACAAAATGACCTGGCGTAAATTCCTCGACAGGTAGAACAGTTGCCAGTTTTTCATTTTCCGAAAAGTTAAGCAGGTTGACAATGGCCTTTCCTCGACTGACTCGACCAGCATGCGGAATATCATAAACCTTACACCAATACACCCTGCCCATACTGGTAAAAAATAGAAAGTTATGATGCGTTGATGCCACAAACACATGGGCAAGAAAATCCTGATCTTTGGTTTCCATAGCAGTTTTTCCTTTTCCGCCTCTGTGTTGGCTGTGGTAAACTGACAATGGCGTGCGTTTGATATATCCGCCATTGGATATTGTAACCACCATGTCTTCTTCAATGATCATATCTTCCATGCTGATTTGTTTTGTATCGGATGTAATTTGTGATCGTCTTTCATCGCCAAATTGTTCCTTAATTTCCGAAAGTTCATCTTTGATAATGTTAAAAACAATTTGTTCACTTCCCAGAATTTTTTTATACCAGGTAATATCTTTAAGAAGTTGGTCATACTCTGCATTTATTTTTTCACGTTCCAGTCCGGTCAGTCGTTGTAAACGCATATCCAGGATAGCCTGCGCCTGAATTTCAGACAAAGTGAAAGTTTCAACCAATCCTTGTTTTGCTTCAGCTGGCGTGCTTGATTTTCGAATCAATGCAACAACTTCATCCAGGTTATCCAGAGCAATTTTCAAACCTTCAAGAATATGTGCACGTTCTTCAGCCTTACGAAGATCATATCTGGTGCGACGAACGATGATCAATTTGCGATGATCGATAAAATGTACCAGCGCCTGTTTTAAATTGAGCAATTCTGGACGATTGTTGACAATTGCCAGGATGATTATGCCAAAAGTGTTTTCAAGCTGCGTATGTTTGTATAGTTTATTGAGAATTACTTCGGCCTGAAAATCTTTTTTGACAGCAATAGCAACACGCATACCGCGCCGATCAGATTCATCCCGAGCGTAACGAATTCCTTCGAGTTGTTTGGCTTTTATCAATTCGGATATTTTTTCAATTAGTCTGGCTTTATTAACCTGATAAGGCAATTCAGACACCACAATAATTTCACCACCATTCCCTTTTTTCTTTTCTTTTTCAATGGACACTTTCGCGCGAATCCGAATAATACCACGTCCGGTATGATAGGCTTTGATAATACCATCAACACCATAGATAATACCACCTGTAGGGAAATCCGGACCCGGCAGATATTGCATCAAATCAGAAATGGTCAGATTGGGATTATCAATCAGTGCAGTAAGAGCATCCACGATTTCTGAAAGATTATGCGGTGGAATGTTTGTCGCCATCCCGACAGCTATACCGGATGAACCATTGATAAGCAGATTGGGAACTCGTGATGGCAAAACTGTTGGTTCCTCAGTGGACTCATCATAGTTGGGAACAAAGTCGATCGTTTCTTTGTCGATATCTTTGAGCAACTCATGAGAAATACGCATCATGCGGATTTCTGTATAACGCATGGCTGCAGGCGGGTCGCCATCAACAGAACCAAAGTTACCCTGACCATTTATCAGCGGGTAGCGAAGTGAAAAATCTTGTGCCATACGAACAATGGCATCGTAGATTGCGCTATCACCATGTGGATGGTATCGACCAATGGTTTCACCTACAATTCTGGCAGATTTTTTGTAGGGTTTATTCCAGTCATTTTTCAAATCTGACATGGCGTATAGAATTCGTCGATGAACAGGTTTTAAGCCATCCCGAACATCCGGGAGCGCCCGCCCGATAATTACGCTCATGGCATAGTCAAGATAAGACTTTTTCATTTCAACTTCAATGCTGACTTTGGGCGAGTTTTCTGGGATTAACATTGTGTTTTTTCCTTTAATAATGTCGTTAAATATGCTGTTTGGTCAAACTGCATGTTAGCCGGTCAAGTCCGACCTGACCGGCTCAGTCGATGTTTTTTTACTTAACCAGTCACGAGACTTCCAGCCACCAGAGCCAATAAAATCTCGTATACAACTACCGGATGATAACTTCCACCAAACAACCAGTACATGATGCCGCCACCGATAATCGCCGGTACGCCAAAAACAACCAGAATGGATAGTTTTCTAGGGATAGACATGTTTTACTCCTTTTAATCAGCTTCAATTATGAAGCACTTTCAATAATCATCGCCATTCCCATGCCACCGCCGATACACATGGTAATCAAACCGGTTGCATAAGAATTTCGTTCCATATTATGAATTGCTGTAACCATCTGACGCGCACCGGTGCAGCCAATCGGATGCCCCAATGAAATGCCGCTTCCCAACTCATTGGGTTTTTCTGTGGGAATATTCAACTCTTCCATGCAAGCCAGTGCCTGTGATGCAAAGGCTTCATTCAATTCAATGGTCTCGATATCACCAATGCCCATACCTGCCTGTTTCAATGTTTTCTTGACTGCCGGTATGACGCCCAGCCCCATATAAGCAGGATCCAGGCCACCTGATGCAAAACTTCTAATTTTTACAATTGGTTTAAGATTTAATTCAGCCGCTTTGTCTGCACTCATGACAATAACCGCTGCAGCGCCATCATTGATACCAGACGCATTACCTGCAGTCACAGTGCCATCAGGCGTGAAAGCCGGTCGAAGTTTGGCCATTTTTTCCAGGCTGGTATCCATCGGACGTTCATCAGTATCAAACACAATATCAGCTTTGCGAGATTTGATCGTAACCGGTATAATTTCTTGCTGAAAAATACCATCAGTAATGGCTTTTCTTGCACGTTGATGGCTAAGGACGCCCAATTCATCCTGTGCAATTCTGCTGATATTGTAGGTATTGGCAATATTTTCAGCAGTCATGCCCATGTGGTAGCCATAAAAGATTTCATACAGGCCATCAAAAACCATCAGGTCAACAATTTCCCCACGACCAGTAATTTCCATGCGATGACCCCATCGTGCTTTTGGTAAGGCCAGGGGAGCCATGCTCATACATTCCATTCCGCCTGCAATAATCACATCTGCCTGACCAGTCATAATAGATGTCGCGGCCAGGGCAATGGATTTTAAACCTGAACTGCAAACTTTATTGATAGTAAAAGCAGGCGTTTCTTTGGGAACACCCGCTCGAATCATAGCCTGTCGGGTAGGATTTTGTCCCTGTGCCGCCTGCAAGACGTTGCCCATAATGACTTCATCAATAGCCACTGGTGTAAAAGAGGAATCCCAGGCGCCAGCTTTTTGTTCAAGTTCTATCAGTCCCTGATCTTTCAGTTTTTCAGGGATATACGATTTCATTTCATCACTGATTACCGGACGTAATTTTGTACGTTGTAATACTTCTCGGATAACCAGTGTTCCAAGATCGATTACAGGAACAGTTTTGAGTGCGCCACCAAATGAACCAATTGGTGTGCGAACACCACCGACAATTACGACATCTTTCATGGAAAACTCCTTTAATCTTATTTAATTGTTGTAACGTTGTTGCAAAAAAACAAGGTCGTGTCGAAACGTAGAATGGCCACGTCTCTACATTACAAAAACCCCAAAACGAACATTATATTTTTTTTAATTGGGGGAACTTCTTTGTCAATTATGCTTAAATTTCATGAACCTCAAATCCATCCTCATTTTGTTCATTGAATTCCTTCACTTTTTCATCACCAGACACAACGCCAATCATTCCTTTATTATCCAGGTTCAGAAAATATTTTTGTGCAGCATCAATCACCTGTGATCGTGTCACAGAGAGAACATTTTCCTTAAACGTTTTTCTAATTTCATCTGTCATTCCAGTCAATTTTCTCCAAAAAGCTTTTCTGGCTTTTGCTGCCGGTGTGTCAGGCCGGTCAATATCCGAACAAAGCTGAAGAATGGATTCATCAATATCATTATCTGTATAATCGCCATTGCATAGATAATCAGAAACATTGGCAAATGTTTTTATTGTCCGATGAATGTGTGGATCACGATAAGAAATCAGATGAAACAAGCCATCTTCCAGATCTGCTGTGGCAAATGCGCCATAGGCACCCCCTTTTTCACGAATTTCCTTATGCAGATACAAAGATCTCAACAATTTACTGATTATTGCAATCACAGGTGCGTCAGGATGCATACGTTTGACACAAGAAAACGTTTGCGCAACAAAAGAGACACTTGATGCAGTTGTCCAGGCTTCGCGTCTGGGCGTTTGTGTTTCGGAAAAATTCAATCTGTCAATTAAGGATTCGTTTACGCTCTGATCTGAAAATTGTGAATAAAAATTTTTAACCGGTGCGTCAATTTGATCCAAGGCATCGGATTCGCCAATGACTGCCAGATGCATTTGGTCTTTTGAAAACAGAGCATGCGCCATTTCTGATAAATTCTGGGCTAAGGTTTCAATCGCTTTATCAGACAAGTCTTGTGTAATTTCTTTGAGAAATTTCAGTTGAGATAATCCATGCCAGCATTCATCAAGCTTACGTGCGGATGAAAACTTTTTACTGGCTACCCCGACTGCATACTGATGTCCATTGGAAACGACACTGGATTCATAAGCTGATTTAAATTCCAGAAGTAAATGTTTAAGACGTGTTCTATTGGAGAAATCAGGTCTAAAATATAGGCTATTGAGAATATCGAACATTGGGGAAATATTTCTTGTCAGACATTTGGCATTTAAACTGAAAACTGATATAGGCGATTGATTAACATCAATTGGAGTTCGTATAATCGATGATGCACCCAATCTGCCGGTGTACCGGTCAATTCGTTTGGCCAGCTCGACATAATCATAATCTTTTGTGCCAATTTTTGAAAAAACAAAGCAAAACAAAGGAACGTGCATAATGTATTTTTCAGGCAATGCATTGATTTCCTGGGTTGAACCAAAATACACAATGCCTCGCGTTGGCTGCTCATAGTATGATACATTCCGATTTATCTGTTCCGATCTTTCAACAACAGTTTCAATATCAGGATTGATATCGTTGACAGTCAGCGTTGGCAGGCTGGAAAAATCATCAGGCGAATTTTGTAGATCTGCCAGGGATTTTGTATCCAATTTTATTGTATTGATGTCATTTTCAGAAAGGGATTGTTTCTTATCTTGTAACAATTTCTGGATTTTTTGAGCATCTTTCTGATGCATGGTCTGATCCGGTTCAAGGATAAATCTGAGTCGATGGTTATTTTGAATAAAATATTTTTCTATCAATGATTCAAGAAAAGGGCCGGCATCCAGGTCTGCACGTAATTGTGAAAGATCTTTTTCAATGCGTAATGGGCGAATTGGATCACTGGTATGAAACCATGAACCGCATGCATGAAGCAAAAGTTTTATACCATAAGGATATGGTGTATTGGTGACTTCCTTGCGATGGAATTCCATTTGATGGATGGCAGTATCGATTAATTCTTTGTCAATGCCATTTTTGACCAGATCATGGAAAACATCAAAAATGATTTTCTCAATGGCATCTGCATCCTGAATGCGGACATCTTTGAGACCACAGGCAAACATGGTATCTCGTAATTCTGGATCGTATCCGGTGCAATCGGAAAGTGCTGCGCCCAAACCCGACTCGATCAAGGCTTTTCTCAATGGTGATGCCGAGTTTCCCAGAAGTATTTGTTCCAGTAGAGAAAAACATAAAACCATGTAAGCATCTTCAATGCCTGGAAGTATCCATGCCAGGCAAATCTGTCCCTTCTTTTCAGGGTCTTCATGTGCTGACAGGGAATATTTTTTTCGTGTTTCACGTGGCTCATGCCATCGTGGTTCAGAAGGCACATCTGTTTTGGGATCAATTTTACTGAATTTAGACAATACTGTATCATCAACATGTTTTAAATGCGATTTCAGCGAAAAAGTGCCATATGAATAAAAAAATGCGTTTGATGGATGATAATATCTTTGATGAAAAGCCTTGAAAGCATCATAGGTCAATTCTGGAATTTTTTCCGGATCACCGCCTGAATTAAAATGATAGGTGGTGGTCGGGTAAAGGGCATTCATCAGGCCCCGTCCCATAACTTGTGAGGGCGATGACATTGCACCTTTCATTTCATTGTAAACAACACCTTTGAAAACCAGATTGCCGGATTCATCAAATTCCAGCCGGTGGCCTTCCTGTTTGAATGACAATTCAGACAGATTTGGAAAAAAGGCGGCATCAAGATAAACATCCATAAGATTGTAATAATCTTTTAAATTTTGTGTTGCAAATGGATACATGGTCCAATCTGAGGCTGTAAACGCATTCATGAAGCTTTTCATGGAACGTCGGATCATGGCAAAAAATGGATCCCGAACCGGATACTTTGCCGAGCCACATAATGCAGTATGTTCTAAAATATGGGCCACGCCGGTATCATCAAAAGGGACTGTCTTGAATGCAACACCGAATGTATTTTCATTGTCACTGTTGCTAATATGAAAATATTTTGCGTTTGTTTTTTCATGTTTTAATATGTAGCAGATCACTGACATTTCTTCAATTTCAGTAACTTGCTCAACAACAAAACCATGAATGACTTTACCCTGAATAATCTCAGGATTGTTAATATCATGAATCATTGGAATCTTTATCCTGTTTATTGGGAATTGTATATAGACCTCGCCTGACTGTTTTGATGCGGCCCAGTTTGTTCAGGCGATAAATAACATTCCGAAGTGATTTTTCATCAAAATCGGAAACCTGCTTTAACTGTGCATACGTCATGGGAGATTCGTTTTTTTTCATAATTTCGAGAACTTGATCGGAAAGGCGTTGATTTGTTGCAACAGTTTTTATTTTTTGCATTTTTTGTGTGTCAGAATCAATGGTAACTGATGCAATCATTTGTTCGAGGTGATCAATACGTTCCATCAAACTGTGAACATCTGATTTGGTGGCAAGTTCCAGTTTGCTTAAAAAACCGGATATCAGAGATTCAAAATTAGGATATTCTTTTGGCATTTCCTTCTTCCTTTCTTCTGTGCTGAGGTAATAAAATCAAATAGTATTATATAATTTTTTATGAAAAGTCAATTTGAAATTTCTTTTTATATTTTTAGTTATTATATCAGGGTGAATTGGCAAATACTATGAGGCGTTTACATGAGGCGGTTTGGGTTTGATCATATCTTCGTCACTCGTTCAACCATACAAACCACAAATCGAAATTAAAATAGTTCCCCTAACCTGTATATACGCTCGGCAGTCACTTAGATTGCAAAATTTCATAACTCATTCCTTTAAAAACATAAAATGTAAGTTTTCTTGAACTATTATCTTGAATAATTAAATGGATAATGATATGGGTAAATTTTATTTTGATATTAAACAGGCAATAGTTATGCCAAACATACAGGTTGATCTAAAATCAAAATTATAAAGGGGAAACAATGAGAGACTTTCGAGAAAATTATAAAAAAAACTGTTTATTATTGAGTTGTATTTGCCTTTTGGCTTTATATTTATTACTGACGCCACAATCGGTTTATGCCAAAAAGAATAAATTACTATTAAAATGTGGTACGAATATATTTGCTCCATTTGGCTTTTTGGAAAATGGAAAAATTAAGGGGATTGAGGTTGAATTGATATATGAGGTAGGGCGCCGATTGGGAATAGATATTGAAATAAATGTATATAAATGGGCCACATTGCTTGAAAGCATGCGGTTTGGAACATTGGATTGTATGTTTGCCGCATTTGAGACCGAGGATCGTTTAGCGTTTATGCATTATACCAATGTGCCTGTACATATTTCTTCTCTGGTTTTTTATGTACATGAAGATAAAAAAATGGATTTCAAGGGAGATATAAAAGATCTTCAAAATAAACGCATAGGTATTGTTCAGGGTTTCAAGAATCCATATCAGTTTGAAAAAGGGGAACGTCGTCAAATGTACCAGGTGTTTCGATTGCGTGACCTTGAAATAAATTTCAAAATTCTTCAAAAACATTGCATTGATGCGGTTCTTGTCAATCGGCATGTTGGGGAATATACACTTGGACAGTTGAAACTTCAGGGAATCTATCCTCTGTCCGTGCCTTTAACAGCAACGCCGGCTTACATTACCTTTTCAAAATTTTTGGAAACCCAGGACAAAAAATTAATAAAAGATCTGTCTTATCTTGTGCCC
>Ga0272440_1002690_pt1 | contig 13668 bp, 14 predicted proteins | sample SSMMMBAug17_FD_192440 | JGI IMG/M metagenome (GOLD analysis project Ga0272440, IMG submission 192440) | Marine sediment archaeal communities from Little Sippewissett salt marsh, Falmouth, MA, United States - SSM-MMB-Aug17 | ecosystem: Environmental > Aquatic > Marine > Wetlands > Sediment ...
GCATGCTTTTAAATGGAATGTAATATAAAATATTTTAGAAAAGAGGTTAATCGATGATGATTCGTTTTTTTATATTTCTACAACTGTTATGTTTTTTACCTGTATCTGTATTTTGTGCAGACAGACCTGTCCAATCAAAAAAATTGGATCAACTACTGTCAGTCATTGAAAATCGCTATCAGGAAGCATCATTTACCGCTGATTTTTTTCAGGAATCCATTTTAAAAGCAATGGATATGACTGATATTGCCGAAGGCAAGGCAACATTCAAATGGCCTGGTATGATGTATTGGACATATGAAAAACCTGAGAAACAATTGATTATCACCAATGGTGATGATTTGTGGATTTATCGCCCATCGGATCATCAGGTAATGGTGGGTAAATCACCCGATTATTTTGGTAAGGGGAAAGGAGGTAGTTTTTTAACGAATATCAGTCTATTGAGAACATCTTTTAATGTTTCATGGACAACAGCAGATGACAGTCTGGCACCCAAATCTAATCAATCTTTTCAATCTATTGTATTAATACCCCATAAAAAAAATCCTGATTTTGAAAAACTTTACCTGTTGGTCTCTCCAAAAACAGGTGATATTCATGAATTGGTAACACTAAATGCTTATGGTGATATAACTCGAATACAATTTAAAAATGTCATTTTTAAGAAAATAATAAATGAAGATACCTTTACTTTTGAAATTCCTAAAGGTACTGATGTGGTTCAATTGGAGGAATAGATCAAAAGGAGTCCCCTGATGATGAAAGAAATTATTCGCAAGAAACTTAAAGAAAAAAACGCCATTTTACTGGCGCATAATTATCAGCCACCAGAGATTCAAGATGTTGCTGATATGTGCGGCGACTCTCTAGAACTGTCCATTCGCGCAGGAAAGACAGATGCTGATATTATCGTCTTTTGCGGTGTTCATTTCATGGCAGAAACAGCATCCATTGTTTCACCACAGAAAAAAGTACTGCTTCCCAAACTGAATGCTGGATGTCCTATGGCTGACATGATTACACCTGAACAATTGGCAGTAAAAAAACAAGAATTACCAGATGTTCCGGTAGTCACTTATGTAAATTCACCGGCTTCAGTAAAAGCATTGTCAGATATTTGTTGCACTTCAGCCAACGCCATTCAGGTTGTGAATAGTTTATCAGACAATGAAGTATTGATGACACCAGATAAAAATTTAGCTCAATATACCGCCAGACATACAGAAAAAAAAGTTTTTTTCTGGGAAGGTTATTGTCCCATTCATCATAATGTAACTCCAGAAATGCTTTCAAACGCAAAAAGAAAGCACCCTGAAGCTGTTGTGCTTGCGCATCCGGAATGTCAACCAGAGGTATTGGAACTGGCAGATGTGGTTCTCAGTACTTCAGGGATGCTTAAACATGTCGCTGAGTCCAATGAAAAAGAATTTATTATAGGTACAGAATCGGGTTTAATATATCCGCTTCAAAAAAATCATCCAGACAAACAGTTTTATAAAGCTTCCGATATGTTTATCTGTCCGGATATGAAAAGAATATCTTTAGATGATATTGTCAATACATTGGATAACCTGTCCCCTGAAATTCGTGTACCACCTGATATTCAAGAACGTGCACGAAATGCTGTGGAACGAATGATTCAAATTTTTTAACAAAAGGAGTAATAAAAACATGAAAACAAAAAACAAATCTTCTCGTATAATGGCTTTTTGGGTCATTATTTATTGCTTTATGGTACTACCAGCCTATGCATTACCTTTTAAAATTGAGGGTTCTATTGGTGTTTGGAATCACGATCCAAATGGAATGATCAATTACCAGGGAAATGATGTTCAGTTGAATACAGATTTATCATTAAAAGATAGAAACGACTATAATTTGTGGCTTCGAATAGAGCATCCGATCCCCATGCTTCCTGATATTAAAATTCAACACACACCAATCAGGGTCAATGATAGCAACTCACCCAATAGACCTTTTATGTTTGGTGAAAAAATATTTGATGAAGCCATTAATAGTGAATTGGAAATGGATATTATTGATGTTCAACTATACAATCATTTACCATTTCTTCAAACAGCTTCTTTCAAAGGTCTGGATGTTACTTATGGTATGACCTTTAGATTTCTCAATGCCACAGCTTTTATTAATGAAATAAAGAGTATGGATTCTAGATCCAGAGGTTTTTCAACACCAATGCCACTATTAACAGCGGGTTTTAATATTGCCCCATTGAGCAGTTTTGCATTAAATGGAGAATTTCAGGCAATGTCCTATAGTGGTAATCACTGGTATGATATTACTGCTAAACTCCAAGTTTCGCCATTTTCTGAATTTATTTTTATGGGAGTCGGTTATCGTTATCAAGACTTTAAATTAGATGATGTTCAGGATGTTACTGCCGATCAGACCATGCAGGGTTTTTTTGGAGAAATGGGATTTCGGTTTGAATAATTAATGTTGATTTCATATTCCAATTTCTTGACTTTTCACCAGCTTTTATTTATATAAATTAGTTTGATTGAAAATCGACCAAAAATAAATTCAAACGATATTGAATGAATGTAAGGAGAAAATTAAATGGCTTTACCCAAACGAAAAATATCCAAATCAAAAAGGGATAAACGAAGAACTCATCAAAAATTGACAGCACCTAATGTCATTAAATGTCCACAATGCGGTGATGCTAAATTGGCACACCACATGTGTCCGGGATGTGGCACTTATAAGGGCCGCACTGTTGTTGAGATCGAAGATTAATTGTCTGGTAAAACATGACCACAACAAACCAAAAAAAAATAGCCATTGTAACCGGTGGTTCAAGAGGAATTGGTAGAGCAATTGTCAAAAACATGGCCGATAGCGGCATAGATGTTTATTTTAATTATTCCTCGCCTGATAATACAGATGCAGAAAAAACCCGAGCCATTGTAGAAAAGAATGGTGGTTTCTGTCAGGGAGTGCAGGTTGATATCTCAAAAAAGGATGATGTTCAGTCCTTTATTAAGGATGTTGTCAAACAAGCTGGCGGAATTCATGTGTTGGTCAATAATGCAGGGATTACAAGAGATGGTTTGCTTCCCATGATGAGTGAACAACAATGGGATGATGTCATCAATATCAATCTTCGTGGGGCATATCTTTGTACCAAAGCTGTTTTAAAGCCTATGATTCGTCAGAGATGGGGAAGGATAATAACGATCTCATCAATTGTTGGGGTTAATGGAAACGCTGGACAAAGTAATTATGCTGCTGCAAAAGCTGGATTGATCGGTTTCACAAAATCGATTGCTCAGGAGATTGGTTCCAGAAAGATAACTGCTAATGTTATCGCACCAGGCTTTATTCAAACACAGATGACAGAACATTTAAATGACAGCCAACATGAACAATTGCTTTCTAAAATTCCCATGAATCGTTTGGGAACACCTGAGGATGTTGCTGCTGTTGTTTGTTTTTTAACATCTGAATCTGCCGGTTATATTACCGGTCAGGTCATAAATGTTTGTGGCGGATTAAGTATGTGAGAAATCACTTTGGTGTAACCAAAATAGACTGAACCTGATTTTTATTCATTGGTATAAAGAGATTCTATTCAATTTATATCAAGAAATAAGAATATTTTCCGCAATTCAGACTATTTGGGTTACACTCAAAGTCACTTTATAAACAATAAATGAGATATAGAGGTAGTTTATGTCATTAAAAGATAAAGTGCTCAAAGTAATTGCTGATAAATTAGATGTTGATCCAGATGAGATCGTTCCTGGTGCATCCTTTGTTGATGATTTGGGAGCTGATTCGTTGGATCTGGTTGAATTAATTATGACCATGGAAGAAACATTTGATATTGATATTGACGACAAAGATGCTGAAAAGATAAGAACAGTTAAAGACGTTCTTGATTATCTGGAAAAAAATACCTAAGATATTGTTAATTTAATAAATGATTATTGAATAATGATGTTATGACACCAATGGTTTCAGAAAATCGTCGCGTTGTTATTACAGGGATCGGTCTTGTCTCCCCGCTTGCAGTTGGAACTATCGATACATGGACTGCACTTTGTCAGGGAAAATCAGGGGTAGGTTTTATCTCTCGATTTGATGCATCAACCATGGAAACCCGAATAGCTGCCGAAGTTGTTGATTTTAATAAATTAGATTTTTTTTCAAAAAAAGAAGCCCGAAATGTTGAGAATTTTGTTGCTTTTGGTGTTGCTGCGGCCCAAATAGCAACCGAAGATGCCAACCTTAATATAAATGAACATAATGCCAGTCGAATAGGTGTTTTTTCTGGATGTGGATTTGGTGGGCTTCACCGAATTGAACAAACCCATATTGCATTATTAGAAAAAAATTCCTACCGGACAAATCCTTTTTTTATCCCTTCGGTTATCAGTAACATGTCTGCTGGCAAAATTGCCATTCACTTAAAAGCAAAAGGACCTAATGCGACCATTTCAACAGCTTGTGCATCGGGAGCACATGCCATTGGTGAAGCATATCATGTTATCAAAAGAAATGATGCCGATATGATGATTGCGGGAGGTGTTGAATCTGTTATCAGTCCATTATGTATAGCAGGCTTTAATGGGATGAAAGCCCTTTCAAAAAGAAACCATGAGCCTGAAACAGCTTCTCGCCCTTTTGATTTGGACAGAGATGGCTTTGTTGTGGGTGAAGGTGCAGGTATACTTGTGCTTGAAGAATTGAATAATGCCATTAAAAGAAATGCCAGAATCTATGCTGAATTGGTTGGTTTTTCTATGAATTGTGATGCTTATCATATAAGTGCACCTGATATTGAAGGTGCTTCCTCTTGTATGCAACAGGCCATTAATAATGCAAAAATTAAAGCTGAAGACATTGAATACATAAATGCTCATGGGACATCGACTCTTTTGAATGATCGTTCAGAAACATGTGCGATACAAAATGTCTTTGGAAAACATGCACATAATCTGGCAATCAGTTCAACCAAGTCCATGACAGGTCATCTGCTTGGAGCTGCTGGAGGCATTGAAAGCGCTATCTGTTCATTATCAATATTTCATGAAACGATTCCGCCAACCATCAACCTGCAAACGCCTGATCCAGAATGTCAATTGGATTATGTGCCCAATTTAGCACGTTCTCAAAAAATTAATTATGCACTGAACAATTCCTTTGGTTTTGGCGGAGCAAATGCTTGCTTGATTTTTAAACGATTTGAATAAGGCAAAAAAATTATGCTAATGGATTCCTATCGTCATACGACTTTTCCTTCAACCCAATTCCCAAAACTATTGATTGATCAAGAAAAATGCAAAGGATGTAAACGATGTGTTGATGCCTGTCCAATACAACTCTTGACTCTTGTCGATCATAAAGCAGCTTCAAACGAACGTTATGAAGCATTCAGATGTATTAATTGTGAAAATTGTATGGCTGTTTGTCCGGAAAAAGCTATTCGAATTGAGGGAGACTACAGAGTTTTTGAGGGATATTGGAAAAATGATGACCTTTATAATGGAAAAATTTATCCTGAATTTTTAGATAATAAGCGATCAGATCATGAATTGACTGAAACAGAAATGGTTATCTATAAAAGACGAAGTATACGCCTGTATAAAAAAAAGCAAGTTCCTGAAGATATGATCAAAAGAGTTATTGAAGCCGGACGATATGCACCATCCGCCGGAAATAATCAGCCCTGGAAATTTGTTGTTATCCAAAATAAAGACACCATTAAAAAGATAAGTTATTTATGTCATCAGACACTTAAATTTGCCACCTATTTAAGTCTTCCTCATGAATGGTTGAATAAAAATAAAGCCAGTAACGTCTCATTGGCAAAACTAAAAAAATGGCAGGAAATCGTTTTGCCTTTTCTTGTCATGTTTTATAAAGGTGATGCCGATCCTCGTGCGCGCGGAGGTGTTAATGCAGTAACCAGTGACCCAGATTTTGATACGACTTTTGGCGCACCAATATTAATCATCGTACTATCTGATAAACGAGCTATTGGTGGAACCGAACTGGATCTTGGAATGTGTACCCAAAATATGGTCATTGCAGCTCATGCAATGGGATTGGGCACATGTTATGTTGGCCTTATTGATCAGGCATTGAAATTTCATCCTGATTTTAAAAAAAGTATTGGTATTTCAAAACCATTCAAAATAGTAACATCGCTTACTTTAGGTTTTCCCAAAGGGCGTATTGACTCTGTTGTCAGGCGCGAAAAGGCTCGAATTCATTGGGTAAATTGAAAAAATTTAGATAAGACTCGATGTTCAAGTTACTGCACTCATTTTTATTCGGTTTTTCTTTTAATTATATAAGCAGCACTAATGGCTTGATCATCCATTCCCAAAATTGATTGAACAATCATTTTGGGGCGAATGGTTTGGGTGGATTGGTTATCCACAACACAGGTCAACTTCCTTTTTCCTGACAAAAGTATTTGAACACATTGTTTTAAATCAAAGCTTGTGACTTTTCCTTTGCGGTTTTCTTTTGAAACAATGAAAGTTTTGGTATCCATAAAATTTTGTATTTTTTGTAAGTCAATATCATGATTGACCATAATATCATAAACAATGTTTTTGGGCTGTGATAATTTCAATTGTTTTTTTGAAGCAACTTTTTCATAATGGATGACTTTTAGGCCATCAGGCAATTGTTTATTAATTTTGGAAATACATGATGTGTCAATTTCTTTTTCAGGTATTTCCAAATTGCTGACAGATGCGATAAAATATTCGGCTTCACTGGCAATTCCCAGTGGAAGGGGATCAGAAAATGAAACCCTGGGCATTGGGTGAAACCCTTTTGAATGCTCAAAAGAGAATCCCGCTCTTCGAAATGCACGAATGATTAAGGTGACCAGTTCCAAATGACCTAAAAAACGCACATCTGACAATTTGGTATAGGCGAACAAGTATTTTTGAAAACTTATTTCCTCTGTATTGCGAATCAATGGCTGGAATTTTGATTGCATTGGATACCCTGAAACCGGCTTGATGTTTTTAAAGTCACACACACCGCAGTTCATACAATCACCTGTTCGGCAATCTCCGGTTTGTGTTTCATTGATTGCTTTTTGCCATTCATCTTTTAAAAATTGTTTTTTGATCCGCATATCAATATGATCCCATGGAAGAGGATCATCCAGTGAACGTTGTAAATGATATTTTTCCGGCTGAATACCTGACAGCTCAAATGCTTTTTTCCATAGATCAAATCGAAAATGATCACTCCATCCATCAAATTGACATCCTTGTTCATAAGCTTTTACCAATAATGAACTTAAGCGGCGATCGCCTCTTGAGAAAATACCTTCCATATAGCTGACTTTCGGATCCTGCCATTTCATCCGAATGCCTTTTATATTGAGTTGGTCTTTTAAATATTGAATTGTTTTTGTAGATTGTAAAAGCGATATTTGTTCACACCATTGAAAGGGCGTATGAGGTTTTGGAATAAAGGTAGAAACACTGACATTGATATGAGCACGTTTGGAATATGTCCTTACAATAGAAAGAAGTCGTTTGACCAATTGAACTATTGCGTCAATATCGTCTTGCGTTTCTGTGGGAAGACCAATCATAAAATAAAGTTTTATCAGTTGCCAGCCCATTTCAAAGGCTTTAGAAACTGTCTGAATAATATCTTGTTCAGTAATATTTTTATTGATCACTTTTCTTAATCGATCACTGGCAGCTTCAGGTGCAATGGTAAATCCTGTTTTTCGTACTTTTTTGATAGCTGCCATCAGCTCCGAAGTAAGTGTTCCTGCTCTTAACGATGGCAAGGAGACAGCAATATGTTCATGCTGACAATAAGACATGATGTTCGACATTAAAGCATCAATATGAGAATAATCTCCAGAACTTAATGATAATAAAGATATTTCATCGTAACCTGTTGATGGTAAAGCTGTTGTTGTTAAGTTCAAAAGTGTATCAATAGAACGTTCTCGAACAGGTCGATAAATCATTCCTGCCTGGCAAAAGCGACAACCTCTTGTGCATCCTCTGGCGATTTCCAGACTATATCGATCATGAACCGGTTTTCCGATGGCAACGACTGGATGATCAGGAAATGGAACCTCATCAAGCTTAGAAACAATGGCACGTTTTATTGTATTTGAGCCTCCACCAATTGGACGTCTAATGCCTGAACAGTCATCAACTGGATGAAAATTAAAAAAATGGGGGACATAGATGCCATCGATTTTTTCCCATGATTTTAAAACATTTTGTCTATCTTTGTTCTCATCATTTAACCATCGTTCAATCATGTCAACAATAACATTTTCACCATCGCCAATAATGAGCGCATCAAAAAAATCTGAAACAGGCTCTGGATTGCAAGTACAGGGACCACCGGCAATGATTACAGGAAAATTATTTCCTCGATCAGATGAATAAAATGGAATGCCGCTTAAATCCAATATGCCTAAGATATTGGTATAATTTAGCTCATAAAGCAAACTGAAACCAATGATATCAAAATTTTTGAGAGGCGTTCTGCTTTCTAAACTGGCCAGAGGAATGTTACGATCTTTTAATAAACTGGCCATATCTGAAGCTGGTGCAAAAACACGTTCAGCTAAAGCATTCGGGTGCTGGTTAATAATATGATAAAGCACCTGGATCCCCATATGTGAAGTTCCGATTTCATACAAATCTGGAAAAACTAATGCGATTCGACATTTTATTTGATTGTGATTTTTTCTGATAATGTTTGCCTCAGCACCAATATATCGGCTCGGCTTTTCCACATATGGCAAAATCTGTTGAAAATTTAATATCTCTTTTTTGAAATTAATATGATTCATCGTTATAAATTCAATTCTTTTATGTCAATGCCCATTTTATTAACTAAAAATTTCAATTGATTAAGTTCTTTAATCGCATTTTCTTTCTCAAGAATAGCTTGTTCTTTAGCTTCACGTTCTTTTTCTTTCTCAAGAATAGCTAAGGAATTCTCTAATATTAACATCCTCATTTTATCTTGAACGTACAAAAAAATAAGGTCGTGTAGAGACGTAGCATGCTACGTCTCTACAAACAAAAACCCCGAAACGAACAATATCAATAATGGGGAAGTTATTTTACGAGTATTCCTAATTCTTTTGCATTACGTTCTTTTTCTTTCTCAAGAATAGCTAATTCTTTTGCATTACGTTCTTTTTGATAATCCAATAGAATGTAATGGGGCGTATCCAGAGGAAGGGGGAAGGAATAGTAAAACATGGCGAACCTTATGTTCTCCCTCATTCAATAACCTGAATCACACCTATGTCCAAGAACAAATGTAGGGGCGAACCTTATGTTCGCCCTCAAACAACAACCGGAAATGAACCAATTTTCGAAAAACGTTGGTTCGCCCCACATTAATTTGTGTCTTTCCGGCAAGCATGCTTGACTTGTGGCTTATTCCCAATCCCGCTTGCTAACGCGCGCGGCTCTGATACCAGGCAAGCTAATAAATCAGAGCCACGCGTTAACGAATCAGAGCCGCGCGCGTTAGCAAGCGGGATTGGGAATAATTCATAAATCAATCAGTCAAGCACGATTACCGAAAGGACACATTAATTTCGATAATAGGTTCGATTTCGGTTATTGTTTGAGGGCGAACATAAGGTTCGCCCCTACATTTGTCCAACATATTTTACTATACTTCCCCCTTCCTTTGGATACGCCCAATGTAATGTTTGTATAAATCATCATCTATCAATTCTTTGAGATCAGGACAACGATATATATCAGCCTCTCTAAACTGAAAGCCGGATCATGGCTGAACTCCTTCAAGAATTGATGATTGTAAACATTTATAACATTGATCCATGTATATGTCATTGAAAAATAATTTAATATACCCCCCAATTACCGGAAAGATAATATTGATATAAAACCGGCTGGATATGAGTATTAATCTCTATTTCCTGTAATTGATCTAAAATACCTTTGCCAAAATGGGTCATGGACATCATGGCATTGTGATTGATAAAACGAGTTGGTATGTCATTGAATCGAATATTTCTGGCTTTTTCCATTAATTGATTAGGGGTCATATCTTTTTTGCGCATTCCCAAAACAAAGCCCCATTCTCCCATTGTTGGGACATGGTTGTGGTAAGGTAAAGTGGTGAGATTTGCAGATTGGATTGTTTTTAAAATACATAAAAATGCTTTTTTTGAAAAATATGGGCTGGTGGCCTGTGTAACCATCACCCCGCCCCGAATTAAATGCTTTTCAACCAATTGATAAAAATCCAGGGAATAAACATGCATCAGATCAATGGAATCAGGATCAGGCAAATCAATAATAATGGCCCCAAAAAGGGTATCATTATTTTCTAAAAATGTTCTGGCATCCTGAAAAATGACCTTGACTTTTTTATTGTCAAGAGAATGTTGATTGATACGAGTTAAGACCGGATGTGTTTTTCCAAGATTTGGCATGACAGGATCAAGATCAATTAATGTCATATGGTTTACCTGAGTATATTTTAAAATTTCACGTACTGCAGCGCCATCACCACCACCTAAAATTAAAACATTGGCCGGAGATGAGGATAGTTTCATGGCAGGATGTACCAATGGCTCATGATATTTTTCTTCGTCATAAGAACTAAATTGAACCTGACCATTTAAAAAAAGCCAGTAATATTCACGCCATTGGGTCATCACAATTTTTTGATAGGCTGTCTGCTGAGAAAAAATAATCTTATCTTTATACTTGCTTTGTTCTCCATATTGAATAATTGGTTTTGCAAGGATGCACAAGCTTATAAAGATAAAAAAAGTAAAAACACATAATACTTGAAATACTATTTTTTTCTCAATAAAATTAATAAATCTAAATAGGACCAGAGTTGCTACAATATAATTAATGCTTCCTAAAACAATGGGCGTATATGTCAATCCTAAATATGGCAGCGCTATAAAAGCAAAGATAATGCCGCCTAACAATGATCCATAGTAATCTTTTTCCATCACATTGGAAATATTGATGCGAAGATTTTCATAAGATTCATTAATTCGGGTGACCAATGGAATTTCAAGACCAATTAAAACACCAATCAAAAAACCTTGAATATAAATAATAATATTAATAGGTTGGATAAAAGCAGCAAGGCCATAGGCAATAATAGCTGATGTTGCACAGGCCAATGAGAGAATAAATTCGGTGATGATAAACCACTCTAACAGGTGTTGTTGGAATAATCTGCTTAATCGACTCCCAACGCCCATAGCAAATAGCATAAAAGACATGACCAATGTCCATTGGAATACGGCATTTCCTGATAAATAGGTTGCTAATGTAGATAAAACAAATTCTGCAATAATACCTGCACAACCGGTTGCAAAAAGAGCTAATTTTAAAATACGATTGCCTGTTTTGTGTGGTGTTAATATTTTGGACATTGGTATTGCATTCCTATGTATGGTCGTTTCTTATCTTATCTGCAACGCGATCAGCCAATGCCATGACAGTTAAATAAGGATTAACATGAGCGCTTTTTGGAAAAAGACTGGCATCAGCAACATATAACCAGGGAAATCCATGCACCTGTCCCCATGAATTGGTTACTGATGTTTCAGAATTTTTTCCCATCGCACATCCCCCTTGAGGATGAGCTGAGGAAACTGGTGTTTTAATGGGAATAAAATGTCTGGCATGAATCATTTGTTCCACTTTTTTTTGTTGGTCCCGATGAATAACTGGCGGTGATGCAAAAGGGATAATAGCCTTGTCGCATCCTGCCTCAAAAAAAAGTCGAGATGTTTGAATCTGTGCATGGCAAAGGGATTGAATGACTTTGTCGGTCAGTTGATAATTAACCTGCACTGAACCTTTTCTGTCTAATGTAATGCGATTTTCAGGTCTGACATCATCATGATTTAAAATTAAAACTGTCATTAACTGGTTATATGAAGACATTATTTCTGAAAGTTGTTTACCCCATAACCCCATATGACGTGTTGAGACAAATGGATAGTAAAAAGCAGTTTCAATAAAATAACCAAAAGAATTCGTAAATTGATCGGTATAAAAAGTTTTTGGAAATCCACGATAATTGACAATGGGTTTTGGATAAACCCCATACAATGTCATTGCAGGATGAAGGGTAATATTGCGTCCTAATTGGGGTAAATGGTGCTGAAAGCCTGATTTCAAAAGCAAGCCCGAACTTCCAGGTGAACCGGCTGCCAGAACGATGATATCCGAATGAATGGTTCGTTCTCCAGGCGGCCATTTGCTTTTTAATGTATTAGGTGGTGCTTTTCGAATTTTTGCATAAATTTTTTTTTCTGCCAGATGAATGACTTCACAATTAGGTATCAGATCAATTCCATGTTGAATGGCTTTTGGCAGTTGGACTTCCAACGTTCCTTGTTTGCTTCCAGATGTGCAACCGAGGTTGCAGAATCCAACCTGTTCACAGTTTTTAAGATTCAGTGGAATTTTTTTTAAAGGCCATCCCAGACGTTCACATCCCTTTTTAAACAATCGATTATTATCATTAACCATATTTTCAGATGGTGTCATCACATGGATATCACGTTCAATACGATCAAATCGTTTTGTCAAATCATCTATAGACAAACCTGGAACGTTCCATTCATCAGCAACTGAAGCTGGAAGTCTAAAAGATACACCTGTATACATCAGAGTGCTTCCACCAACTCCCTGACCGGCAGCAATTGTAATTTCACCACTTTTGACCGGCCATGCACCATTGTACCGAAATAAACGCATCATTTCAATTTCGCGTTGTGTAAAAAAGGAGTGTGGGAAATGAGGACCTTGTTCTAAAATAGCAATCTTAAGTCCTTTTTTCATCAAAGGAATAAGAGAGTGAGCAACAGTTCCACCACCAGCTCCTGAACCAATAATGACAATATCATAATGCCTATTCATGATTGCACCTTAATTTTTCCCTGACATAATTGCCGAATAACAGGATCGGGTGATGGCTGATCATAAACAATGGGTCCACAGTAATGAATACTGGTCCAATTTTGTTCTCGAGTAAAATATCCCATACAAATATAGCTTTTAAGCCCCATAAATCCCATTCGAAATGCGTTAATCGGTGAAGACTCCATCCATTTTAACTCACGAATTTGATCATCATAAAGCAGTTTATGAAAAGGTCGGCCCCCAAAAAAAAATCCCATGACATAAACAACACTGATAAATAGCAAGAATTGAAAACGCAATTCTTTTGGCATTTGATCAATTGCCCAATCAACTACACCAGCTGTATCAAGTGTACCCCCTTTAGATAAGCCTGCATGTTCGGGAATAATGCAATTGGCTGCAGCCAGGATTGTTTTTAAACGATGTCCTTTTATGTGTTGGCATTTATATCTTTTGGATTTAATTAGCGTCATAAGTTCTTCCAATATTTGTTTAAGGAATTCTCGGAAAATAAGGCCTTGATCATCGTTTCGGCCACTTCTGTTGGACGTGTCTTTCCGCCAAGCATGCTTGACTTGTGGCTTATTCACAATCCCGCTTGCTAACGCGCGCGGCTCTGATACCAGGCAAGCTAATAAATCAGAGCCGCGCGTTACTGAATCAGAGCCGCGCGCGTTAGCAAGCGGGATTGTGAATAATTCATAAATTAATCAGTCAAGCACGATTACCGAAAGGACACTAA
>Ga0272440_1002691_pt1 | contig 13663 bp, 11 predicted proteins | sample SSMMMBAug17_FD_192440 | JGI IMG/M metagenome (GOLD analysis project Ga0272440, IMG submission 192440) | Marine sediment archaeal communities from Little Sippewissett salt marsh, Falmouth, MA, United States - SSM-MMB-Aug17 | ecosystem: Environmental > Aquatic > Marine > Wetlands > Sediment ...
AGTATTGAAACCTTTAATGATGATGGAACCGCGACATTCATTAATCGAAATGGCGATGAATTCACATTCAACGAAGATGGATCAGGAAGTGCCAAGTTTATTGATGGCTCAACCGAAATTCACAATGTTGATGGATCAGGACAATGGAATGGTGCCAATGGCTCCATCTCAACATGGGAAGCTGATGGATCAGGAACAATGGTTGATACAAATTATGGATATGAAAGTCAATGGGATGCCCAAGGTAATAGCTCATGGGCAAATGCTGATGGTTCATCGGGCTGGAATAAATCTGATGGTTCTTACAGTTATACCAATTCTGATGGCTACACAGAACAATGGGAAAATGGCAATCTTGTGTATGAAGGCCCTGCAGATGATGCTCCATTAACGCCACCATCTTTTGAAACTTCATCAGAACCACCAGTCGAACCACCACCAGTGGAACCTCCACCAGTGGAACCACCGCCAGTGGAACCACCTCCAGAAGAACCACCCATTGAGGAACCTGCAATTGTCAATAGTACTGAAAATCCTGATGGTTCTATCACAAATGAATATGATGATGGCACCATCACAACAACATATCATGATGGATTCTCAGAAACCATCCATCCAGATGGCTCTATGTCATGGACTGATCCAATGGGGGGCAGCAGTACCATGAGTGCAGATGGTATGTCCGGTTCCTGGACATCGCCAGATGGTTCTACTGGTACATGGGGTCCTGAAGGCTCAACGACAAACTATGCGAATGGCGCCACAGCTTCATGGTCAAGCGATGGAACAAGTACCTGGACTAATGCCCAGGGCACAACCGGTACGTTTAATGCTGATGGCTCAGGTTCAATCACTTATCCAGATGGAACAGTTGAAAATGTTGATTCATGGGGAAATATCCCCCCAGATTCAGATTATGAATATGGTGAATTTACAAATCCGGATGGTTCCACTGATAACTTTAACGAAGATGGCACCTCCTCCCATACTGACAGATATGGCAATGTCCATGAATATAATGTCGATGGCTCCGGTTCAGTCACTTATATGGATGGTTCTGTCGATACCTTCTATCCTGATGGCTCCGGAGAATGGACAGGTGCTGATGGTTCCCAGTCTACATGGAATGCCGATGGCTCCGGTACGTGGAATGGTGCCGATGGCTCCCAGGGACAATGGGATGGACAGGGTAATGGCACATGGTCCACTGCTGATGGTACTTCAGGTACATATTATGCTGATGGATCTGGCAGTATGACGTATCCTGATGGTACAACAGAAACCTGGTAAAATGTTTTTATCTGGTTCTTATTTTTTATAATCATTTTTAGAAAGGAGATTTAAAAATGGAACAAAAAAGATCAGGACGTGCGGAAGCACTGAAAAGAATTGCACAAATCAAACGTGAGCAGGCAAGAATTCGTTCTAGCAGAATGCAATTTGTCATGAATAAACCCAAACCTCGGGTCAAAGCAGCCTAAATAAAGAAATTGAAAGCCCTTTCATTTTGTTGAAAGGGCTTTCTTCTCTATCTGGTTTACCAAAATGCCTAAAACCATTTTAGCAAGCGCCTGCGTTCTTGGTATTCAAAGTGCTTACAATGGCAAACGATCCAAACGTCTGTTAAATAAAAAATGGCAAACAGACATTCAGTATCGTTTCATTCCTTTTTGCCCTGAACAAATGGCTGGATTTTCAACGCCCAGGACACCTGTCGAAATTATCGGTGGTGATGGTGCGGATGTATTATCTGGTAAAGCAAGAATCATCAATAAAAAAGGGGAAAATGTAACCTCAAAATTTTTAGACTCTTTAGATGATATTTTAATTGCTGTTCAGTGGGTTCAGCCGAGCATGATTGTGTTGCAGCAACGTAGCCCTTCATGCTCATGCGCAGGAATATATGATGGCACCTTTACCCATAACTTAATTTCTGGAGATGGTGTTATTGCAGCCTTTTTAAGACAGAAAGGATATCAATTAATGGATATTATGGCATTTAATAGCCAAGAACGTCACTAAATCCCCCATTTGGCAAAACTGAAGAAGATGAATAAGATGAATAAGATGAAATGAGACACTTTTAATTCATCTTATTCATCTTATTCAGTGTAATCCTGGTTCAAAAACAAAAATGAAAAGTTTGGTACGCATATGCTTGATTTTAAATTGTTGAACAGTCAAGCATTTTTAAATGGGGAAATTATTTTCAGAGAATTCCTAAGTAATCAAAAAAAAAGAAACTCCTATTCATAAAAGACATAATACAAGTCAGACATATCCGACAAGGCGGACATGTCTGACTTGTCCAACAGAGACAATTTTTGTCCATGTCTACGCTGAAATAAAGACCTTTTTGTCCCGAAAACGCTTACTTTTCAATATATTTCATCCTGATTCTTTCAGCAGTTCCATCGGAATGTAAAGCATCCAGGGCTTTCTGCATTTGCAGAAGCACAGCGTGATCGGTACTGTGATAGAATGCATAACCCATAGGCTTTGGCGGAAATGCAAAAACAATTTCAAATTTTGAAGGGTCTATTCCATATTCTTTCATTTTTTTTGAAGCGGTTGTAAAGGAATATGATATGACATCATATCGACCTTTATCCAATTTTTTAACCAGACTCTCCGGATTGGCTGTTTTATCCAGTTTTGCAGGATTTACCCCTGCTCCTACCAATAAGCCCTCGCCAACATCACCTCTTATAACGCCATATTTTCCCTTGAACGTTTTTAAATCTTCAATGGAATTAAAAGATATATTCTTGCCTATTTTTGCAATAACATGATTTTCCGGTTCGTCATTAATCAGTGGAATTGGGTAGACAAATTTCCAACCCAATACATCTTTTCGTTCACTCGTCAATGTTGTGCCAAATAGACAGGTACCGGGTTTTGTTTTAATCATTTTAACGCCCCGTGCCCAGGGTACGACTTTAATGTCTTTTGTTGTTTTATTCAACCCCACTTTTTTCCAGATTTCCATCAGCAAATCCACAGTTATTCCTTGTAATTTACCATCTTTTTCAAAATTATAGGGCGGGTACTCTTCTGTATACCACTCAATATCTTCAAGTGTCTGCGCTACGCATACTGATGAAAATAATACAATTGATACAAACAAGATAAATTTTTTCATAAATCCTCCAAATTTTTGTTAATCTTAAACAATTTTTTGATTTGGTTAATACCGACACAATCCATGACAGTTTATTCACGAATAAAAATTGAGTAAATTTATGTAAATACTGTCTTATTAAACACTTATATATTTAACGAATGAACTCGTATTGTTTTATATTGTGTATAACATCTAACATCTGGTATATTATAAAAATGTTCGTATTCTTTTTTTTTCTGTAGCGACATGGCTTACGATATCTACAGTTCATCGTAAGTGAATTGATACTTATAAACTATCAACAATGGTTGTAAGCAGTTAAATAAAAGAATATTCAGGAGGTATCAATTCATCTGCAAAGAACGTACACGACCATTTTTTTGTAAGTTCAAGTTCACGATAGATAAATGAGCATGTAATTTTTCGATCTTTCCTAATTAATTTTAAGTTGTTATGCATAAAATAGACTTTAATGTCAAGTATTATTTTTATTCGTTCAGCATCAAGCCTGACTTTGAAAATTTGATTCTTACAGTTACAAAAATAAAGCGGATTAAATAATTCCAACGCTAACAATTAATTCATTTTCTTATAACATAAACTTAACAATGAGACTATATTTTGTACTAATAAAACAAATGTTATATATCATATTAATATTTATATTAGGATATAATAATGAAAACAAACAGTCAGACCACCGAACGAGTCATACAGTCGATTTTTTTTATGATTGCATTGGCATCAATCATGATTTTGTTAATGATTAGCGCATTCCTTTTTATGGAAGGGATACCAATATTGAATCATGTTTCCATTTGGGATTTTATTTTTGGTGAATATTGGTATCCCACCTCTGATCCACCTGATTTTGGCATTTACCCGCTGATTATTGGCTCTATAGCGACGACATTTGTATCAGCAATCGTTTCTATTCCGCTGGGCGTTATGACAGCTGTATATCTGGCCGAAATTGCATCTGCACGATTTCGTGAAATTGTAAAACCAATTGTCGAGCTTTTGGCAGCACTTCCCTCGGTTGTCATTGGTTTTTTTGGCATGGTTGTCATGGCCCCTTTTCTTCAGCAACATTTTGATATTGCAACTGGACTGAACCTGTTCAATGCATCACTGATGTTGGGATTTATGTCCATTCCAACCATATGCAGTATTTCCGAGGATGCCATTTACAGTGTGCCAAACAATCTCAAAGAAGCGTCTTTGGCGCTGGGTGCAACACATCTGGAAACAATAATGCGGGTAATTCTTCCGGCATCCATATCCGGGATTAGCACAGCAATTATTCTGGGCATGTCACGTGCGATTGGAGAGACAATGGTTGTTTTAATGGTTGCAGGCGGCGCAGCGATGGTGCCAGTATCTATTTTTGACCCGGTCAGACCGCTTCCTGCAAGTATCGCTGCTGAAATGGCTGAGGCCCCCTTTCGTGGAGAACATTATGCCGCTTTATTTGCAACTGGCATTGTCCTGTTTGTTTTTACATTTTCCTTTAATATTGTTGCAGATTATATATCAAATAAATACAGGCAGGTAGGAGATTCAACCTTATGAGTAATTCATTAAAAGTCAATGACGCAAACATGGAATCAACGCAAGACAACAATATAGATGAAAATTCCAAAATGTACCAGACAGAAAAGTTGGATTTTTCTGATAATTCATTCAAAAAAGCAATGCAATCCATTGTCTTTACAATATTTCGATGTTCAGCAGCAGTGAATGGTTTTGCATTGATAATCGTTGTATATTTTATGGCATCCAATGGCTTAAAAGCCATTACATGGACTTTTTTGACACAAACGCCAACAGATTCCATGACCAAAGGCGGTATCCTCCCATGTATTCTCGGCACTGTATGTTTAAGTCTGGGCGCAATATTGATTGCGTTTCCAATTGGTGTGGCATCAGCAATATATTTAAATGAATACGCCCGACCAGGCCGAATGCTTCGGATAATTCGATTGGGAATAAACAATCTAGCAGGGGTGCCATCGGTGGTGTTTGGATTGTTTGGACTGGCCTTTTTTGTCGTTTGGATGAATATGGGAGTCTGCATTCTGGCTGGTGCACTTACACTGGCATCCATGTCATTGCCGGTAATAATTGGTTCAACAGAAGAAGCCTTACGTTCAGTGCCAGATACTTACCGGGAAGCATCACTTGGACTTGGCGCAACAAAATGGCAGACAATATTTCGTGTTGTCCTGCCAGCCGCCATGCCTGGCATTTTGACCGGTGGCATACTGGGAATCAGTCGTGCTGCGGGTGAAACAGCGCCAATCATGTTTACAGCCGCAGTATTCTACACACCCTTTCTGCCATCAAGTCCATTTGATGAAATCATGGCCTTGCCTTATCATATTTATGTTCTTGCAACGGCCGGTACTGAAATAGAAGCCACGCGGCATTTACAATATGGAACAGCAATCGTTCTTATCGCACTTGTTCTGGGCATGAATCTTGCCGCTATTATATACAGAGCAAAGCTCAGAAAAAAAATGAACTAAGCATAACAGGAAATTAGATTATGAGTAATGATAAAATAATCAAAATGTCATCCAAAAACCTGAACTTTTTCTATGGATCGTTTCATGCACTTCATGACATCTCATTGGAAATGTATAAAAATCAGGTTACAGCCTTGATTGGTCCATCAGGATGTGGTAAAAGTACTTTTTTAAGATGTTTGAATCGCATGAATGATCTGATTCCCATCAGTCGAGTTGAAGGACAAATCCTGCTGGACAATAATGATATATATGAATCCCGCGTTGATGTTGTTCTTCTCCGGAGACGCATTGGTATGGTTTTTCAAAAACCCAATCCCTTTCCAAAAACCATTTTTGAAAATGTGGCTTATGGGATGCGCGTCAATGGAATCAGAAATAAAACTGTCTTAGAAAACAGGGTTGAATCCAGTTTAAAGCAAGGCGCCTTGTGGGAAGAAGTGAAAGACAGGTTACACGAGTCAGCACTTGGATTATCCGGAGGTCAGCAACAACGTCTCTGTATCGCAAGAGCATTGGCTGTAGATCCTGAAGTCTTACTGATGGATGAACCCGCATCAGCCCTGGATCCTATCGCAACTCAAAAAATTGAGGAATTGATTCGGCAGCTTAAAGAGTCTTTTACTATTGTTATTGTTACACACAATATGCAACAGGCTGCCAGAGTTTCAGATATGACTGCATTTTTCTATATGGGAAAACTAATAGAGTTTAATCAGACTGATACACTGTTTACGCGTCCAGAACTTAAACAAACTGAGGATTACATTACAGGTCGTTTTGGATAAAAAATTGTTATGGCTATTGGGCAACAAGGTCGGACATCTCCGATAGTTTAACAAAAAAATGCTTGAATTAAAAATGTAAATGGACATTGTCCAAAGTAATCCGACAGAGAGGTAAGTAAAAAATGACAAAACGTTTTCATAAAGAAATCGAGAATATCAAAAAAATGATCCTGACCCTGGGGTCAAAGGTTGTAGATCGTGTGCAGATTGTCACTCAGGCAATTGAGTCATGTGACGTAGAGACTGCATCCAAAGTTATCAATATGGACCATGAAATTGATGAGGCTGAAGTTGAAATTGAAGAAGAATGCTTAAAAGTTCTGGCATTATATCAACCGGTTGCGGTTGATTTACGATTTCTCGTGGCAGTAATAAAAATTAACAATGATCTTGAAAGAATTGGTGATCAGGCTGTCAATATTGCACAACGTATCATGACGATGTCAAAAGATAAAAAAAATGGTGAAAAATTTTTCTTTGATTATTCCAGGATGATTGAAAAAGTCAATTATATGCTTAATCAAAGTCTGGAATCTTTGGTAAATATGGATGTAGACATGGCCATTGAAGTTTGTCAGATGGATGATATTGTTGATAATATTAAAAGTGAAGCTTATCGCTCAATTAAAAGCACCATGAAAGAAAATCCCAATCAATTGAGCTATCTGATCAATCTGTTTCTCATATCCCGACATTTGGAACGTTTGGCTGACCATTGCACCAATATTGCTGAAGAAGTCATTTATATGATTGAGGGTGAAATTGTGCGACATGGCCCCAAAAAATAATGGAGTAATCCCAATGGCCAAACAAAAAATTCTGATTGTAGATGATGAAGAAGACATTCTGGAGCTTCTTCAATACAATCTGACACGAGAAGGTTTTGTTGTTATCAGTTCCATGTCTGGAGAAGATGCCATAAAAAAAGCAATTGCTGAGACGCCTGATTTGATTTTTCTGGATCTGATGTTACCAGGAATTGATGGACTTGATGTTGCCAGACGATTGAAAGGCAATGAAAAAACTTTGGATATTCCCATTATCATGCTGACTGCTAAAGGTGAAGAATCCGATATTGTTATAGGTCTTGAATTGGGCGCTGATGATTATATTACAAAACCTTTTAGTCCGCGAATTGTTGTGGCTAGATTGAAAGCTGTTTTGCGACGTCGTGAAAGATTGCAAAGTAACAACAAAGAAATAATTAGAATTCATGATCTTACGATTCATAAGGGTATGAGGAATGTTTTCATTAATAATGAACCGGTTGAGTTGACATATTCTCAATTTCAAATTCTTTCATATCTGGCCGCGCGTCCAGGATGGGTTTTTACCCGAACGCAGATTGTCGATGCTATTCGCGGAGATGATTATCCGGTGACTGATCGAAGCGTTGATACGCAAATTGTTGGATTAAGAAAAAAGTTAGGTGACTGTGACCATTATATTGAAACAGTGAGAGGTGTTGGTTACAAATTTAAAGAAATCGTATGAAAAAAAAAATCCGCCTTATCTGGCAACTTTATCCATCTTACCTGATTATTATCATTTTGTCGCTTTCAGCCGTTGGCTGGTATGCAGCGACATCGTTGAAAAGTCTCTATGTAGACCAGACAATCACTTACTTACAAAATCAAGGACACCTTCTTGAGCATGAAATATCACAATACCTTTCTCCTTTGAATTCAGCATCAATTGATCGCATATGTAAATCAATAGGAGATAATGCCTCTATCAGAATTACAGTATTATTGCCTGAGGGAACAGTTGTTGGCGATTCAAAATTAAGCCCCTCTGGCATGGATAATAATTCAGACCGACCTGAAATTGTCCAGGCATCTGCTGGCAAAAAGGGAATTTCATTCCGATCCGATCGTGATTCGCAACATCATAATATGATTTATGTTGCAATACCTGTCAAAAAAAAATTACAAACAATTGGTATCATTCGAACATCCATCCCTTTAACGTTTATTGAAAAAAGCTTGCATGCACTAGAGCTCAAAATTTTTATTGGCGGGCTTGTTATCACTATTCTGGCCTCAATTTTATGTTTGTATATTTCACGTCGAATCAGTCTTCCCATTGAAGAAATGAAACAAGGTGCAGAACAAATGTCTAAAGGAGATTTTACTTTCAAACTACATACACAAACAACAAAAGAGTTTGCCGGTCTTGCAGATGCCATGAATCAGATGGCTGTTCACCTAGAAGATCGCATCATGACAGTTACGCGTCAACAGAATGAAATTGAAGCCATTTTAACCAGTATGTTAGAAGGCGTTATTGCTGTTGATAATGAAGAAAAAATTCTCAAGATCAACCAGTCCGCCATAAAAATGTTGTCTCATTCAAAACAAGCGGATTATTATATTGGCAGGCATATTCAAGAAAGAATCCGCAATGCTGACGTTCATGAATTTGTGAGTATTACCCTTCAAGAAGGTGAAATCCAGTGCGGCGATATTCATCTGTATGGCAAAACAATCATAAATACTACCTGTACCCCGCTTTGTGATGTCTCCAAGAAAACCATCGGTGCATTATTGGTTTTAAATGATGTGACCCAATTGCGTCATCTGGAAAATGTTCGAAGTGATTTTGTGGCCAATGTTTCCCATGAAATAAGAACGCCTTTGACATCTATTAAAGGTTTTGTAGAAACCCTGTTATCCGGAGCATATCATAATCCGGATGAATGTGAACGTTTTTTAAAGATTATTGACAAACATGTCAGACGACTTACTTCAGTAATCGAAGATCTGCTGCAACTGGCAAAAATTGAACAGAATGGCACGTTAAAAGCCCTGGAAAAAAATGATTGCAATATAAAAGAGGTTATATTATCCGCCATACAGATATGTCAGATTGAAGCTGATAAGAAACAAATAAAAATTTGTTTAAACTGTAACGATCAGTTAAGGTTTCGGGTTAATAGTCCATTGATTGAGCATGCGATTGTCAACCTTTTGGATAATGCAATTAAATATAGTTATGGAAATTCTTTTGTAGAAATTGATGTCAACAGTTCAAAAAGGTTACTGACTATTCGTATAAAAGACTATGGGCCCGGCATTGCAAAAGAACATCTGGCCAGACTATTTGAACGTTTTTATCGGGTGGATAAAGCACGAAGCCGAAAACTGGGTGGAACAGGTCTTGGGCTTTCAATTGTCAAGCATATTGTTCAGGCGCATGGCGGCACTATTAAAGTTGAAAGCTGTCTGTCAAAGGGAAGCACGTTTATTTTGGAAATTATGGAAACATCAAACCCATGACCAATTATCGCCTGGATAAATTTATGCATTCATGACGCTTGAAAAAGGAAAAGATATTATGGTATAATACTTCAAGAGGAATAGAAAATGAACAAATATTTATACGCATACATTACACCAGAACGTATTATTCAGTTAGAGTGGGAAACCATAAAAGAAAATCTCTCCAAGCCCACCCTGAATCTTCAGGACGAAATCATGGCTGCAAGCTACGACAACCAGGATGAATGGTTGCTTCGGCTTGGCTTATGTGATTCTGATATCCAGTTATCGCCCTCCCTGGATTATTTCAGGAAAATATCACAGACATTTACGCAAAAATTGCTGAAAACATCAGATCTCGAAAGCCTTCGCGATAATGTAAAGCTGTCTCTGTCTGAAACTGACATTTTGACCATGCTGGATTTTGTCCCAATGATACCAGGTTCTGAATATATTGATGCTGATTTTATTGTGCAAATGTGCAATAGATTTCAATTTTTTTTTGTAACAGCCATTGCTGAACATAAAGGCAGTGTTGAATCCTTTATTCAGAGATTTCGTTCAGACATTCATCTTGTTGGACGTATTTATTTTCATCTGGTAGAAAACAGAAAAGGTGACAGGCCCTTTGCATTTATGGCCACCTATTCAACCCGATTGAATTCAGCGGGTAAATCAAGACATTTACCCTTACAATATGCGCTGGAGGAATATGGTGATGATCAAGAAAAGCTCATGGATTTATTAACCACTGTGTATCGAGCTTCAGAAAAAAGCGTATTGATCGGTGAAATGATTGATACCGGCGAAATATTTCATCCCCTGGCCTGGACCCCCAAAGAAGCCTATATTTTTTTAAAAGAAATCCCTTTGTATGAAGATGCGGGTATTTTATGCCGCATTCCCAACTGGTGGAAATCAAAAGGGGTGTCTTCATCAGTGTCTATCAGCATGGGCGAACGAAAACCCTCGCTTTTGGGGATGGATACCATATTGAGTTTCAACGCATCAATTCTCATTGGCGGAATTAGCTTGAGTCCTTCTGAAGCCAGACAATTGCTGGCTGAGTCTGAAGGCCTTGCATTTATCAAAAATAAATGGATCCCAGTGGATCATGAAAAACTCAAACAAACCCTGATCGCATATGAAAAAGCCAGTAAGCTCTTAAAAGATGGTTTGAGCATTCGTGAGGCCATGCAGCTTCAGTTGAACCCACAAAAATGGATAGATATGGATATTGACGATGATGAACAAATCAGTATATCCAATGGGGAATGGTTCGAATCTGTCGTTCAGAAACTATGCAATCCGGATAGCGTTCAGGCGGTCAAACCAAACGCTCAATTTAAGGCCAGTCTTCGTGAATATCAGAAAAAAGGCCTCAACTGGTTGCATTATTTGCATCAACTCAATTTTGGTGCATGTCTGGCTGATGACATGGGATTGGGAAAAACAGTGCAAATATTGGCATTTCTCAATTTCATTTGTAAACAAAAGCAACAAAATGCCAGCTTGTTAATTCTTCCTGCCTCATTGATTACCAACTGGATAAATGAAATACAACAATTTTATCCACAACTTGCTTACTATGTAGCTCATCCAGGATTTCATCCGCAAAACACGCCAATAGAACGTACTGCCGATCAATTGAATCTATATGATCTTGTGATTACTACCTATGCACTGTCCTACAGATATCAATGGATTCAATCGTATTGTTTTCGATATATCATATTGGATGAAGCACAGGCTATTAAAAATCCGAATACAAAACAATCAAAAGGAATCAAGAAATTAATGAGTACCAATCGCATTGTCATGACTGGTACACCGATTGAAAACCGACTGTCTGATTTATGGTCATTATTTGATTTTTTAAATCCAGGCCTTCTTGGAAATAATAAAGAATTTTTAGACTTTAGCAAAAGCTTGAAAAATAACCCGAAGGGGTACAAACGTCTCAGAAAAATTATCCAGCCATATATCTTGAGACGTTTAAAAACAGATAAGTCGATTATTTCGGACTTGCCTGATAAAGTAGAGATGAAAACCTTTGCAGAGCTTTCCAAAAAGCAAATTGTTTTGTATGAAAAAATTGTATCTGATATGAAGAAAGTAATTGAAAACGCTGATGGTATTCAACGTAAAGGCTTGATATTGTCTGCATTGATGAAGTTCAAACAGCTCTGTAACCATCCAGATCAATATCTGGGCATTGACACCTATGATGAAAAACACAGTGGCAAATTTTCAAGATTGCGCGATATTTGCGAAACAATTAGTGAAAAACGCGAAAGCGTACTTGTATTTACCCAATTTAAAGAGATTACGTCTCATCTGGCCGATTTCTTGAAAAACATATTTAATAAAGAAGGTGTGATTATTCATGGCAGTATTTCTGTAAAAAAAAGAAAAGAGCAAATAGATCGTTTTCAAGGTAGCAATTATGTTCCATTTATGGTATTGTCCTTAAAAGCTGGCGGCGTGGGATTGAATTTAACGAAAGCCAATCATGTGATTCATTTTGACCGATGGTGGAATCCTGCTATCGAGAATCAGGCCACTGACCGGGCATTTCGGATTGGACAGAAAAAAAATGTGATTGTGCATAAATTTATTACACGCGGCACCATTGAGGAAAAAATTGATCAAATGATTGAAGAAAAAAAACAACTCTCCAATGACATTATTGCATCTGCCGGTGAAAACTGGATTACAGAAATGAATAATGAGGAGATTTTGAAATTGTTTCAACTGAAACTCCAGTGAGAAAAACATTATGGGATATTTCCGCTTTCCAAAATATGTGAGTGTGGCAGAAAAAAAAGAAAAAGCTGCCAAAAAGCTTAAGCAACTTCAAAAGAAACGATCCGACATTCAACCAATAATCATTCAAGGAAACACCCTGGCCAGAACCTGGTGGGGTAAGGCATGGAACAACAATCTAACCAAATATGCAGATTATTCAAATCGGGTGGGTCGGGGGCGAAGTTATTTACGACATGGTGCAGTCCTTGACCTGAAAATTGAACATGGCGTTGTTCATGCGTTGGTTCAAGGAAGCAGAAGCTCTCCCTATCGTGTTGATATTGCCATCCAAAAAATGCCTAAAATCAATTGGAACAATATCAAAAAAGCATGCCAGGGTAAAATTGATTCGCTTCAGGAATTGCTTCAGGGAAAATTTCCAAAAGCTTTGGCAGAATCATTTACGTCAAAAGAATATGGATTGTTTCCATCACCAAGGGAAATCAATTTTAATTGCAGTTGCCCTGATTGGGCGGATATGTGTAAACATGTTGCTGCGGTTCTGTTTGGCATTGGAAGCCGGCTTGATGATGATCCCATGTTGTTTTTCAAGCTTAGAGGCATTGATGGCAACGATCTGGTGGCACAGGCAGTTAAAGACAATACAAATCAATTACTGGAAAAGGCCAAAAAGAAATCTTCAAGGGTTCTGGAAAATATCGATATATCAGATGTTTTTGGGATTGACATGGATGCTGATTCTGAAGCGGTCAAAACTGAAGAAAAACCTGCTAAGAAAAAAGGTGTTTTCGCCAAATTGACACCGCGCAAAACACTTAGAAAGTCCAAAAAAGAGATTGATCAGAGAGAAAATTCCAAAAAGGCAAAGTCGATATCAGTTCATTCAAAGGCCGATGAAATAGATTTGATTCTCAATACGATCAAACGCGCCAGAAATGGTATCAATATAGCAACGTTGCTCAAACGAACAGGTATTGATAACAAACAACGTTTGTATAATTGTGTGTATCAGTTGCATCATCAAGGAAAAATTGAAAGAATTGATCGTGGGATTTATAAAGGCGCATAAGCCATAGCCGTCAGGCTAAGCAAACCCACTCGTTCCCACGCTCTGCGTGGGAATGCATATGGGACGCTCTGCGTCCCCTGTGCTCGTATCTCGGTCGCCCAATACAGAGGACGCAGAGCGTCCAG
>Ga0272440_1002692_pt1 | contig 13659 bp, 12 predicted proteins | sample SSMMMBAug17_FD_192440 | JGI IMG/M metagenome (GOLD analysis project Ga0272440, IMG submission 192440) | Marine sediment archaeal communities from Little Sippewissett salt marsh, Falmouth, MA, United States - SSM-MMB-Aug17 | ecosystem: Environmental > Aquatic > Marine > Wetlands > Sediment ...
TTCATATTTTCTGAAAAGTAGTTAACACTTGGCCGAGTCCGAATTCCCCCCTTGAGGGGGGTTAGGGGGGTGTTCGTATTAGAATTACCAACGCATACCCCCCCTAACCCCCCTCAAGGGGGGAATTCGGACTCGGCAAAGTGTTAACTAAGAAATGAAAGATGCCAAATTTTTTATATAAAAGACACTAACGCATTTAATGATTAAACAGATTCTGACGATTATTGTATTTCAGAATAAAATCGCAATCAGTAAAGGGTCATTCTCAACTTTTTTGAAATGTACCTATAAAAAAGAACAGTTAATATTATTCATATTGTCCTTTAGAGGGACGGAGTCCGCAATTTTTGAGCATCAATAGCAAGTAACTAAGGATGCAAGACCTTAATAACAAAATGAGAAGAGGCGATGGCTGACTCCCTGGCCATGCAGATCACAAGGTAAAATCAAACGGGTTCATGGAGATAAAGATCCTCAAAGCGAACGTTTCAAGGCATTGCAAGCGTTATAAATGAACATAACTATGTGACGATACATCTAAAATAATTTGGATAGAGAAATTTTATGTACAATAATATTCATGAACTTATACATGCCATTGAAGCAGGTGAAGATTCATTTATTGATTTTAAAGAAGTACGCGCAAAGGGTAAACAATTGTTATTTGCATCAAAGCAAAAGCCTGGAATAGAATTAGCAAAGGACCTTTCATGTTTCGCAAACACAGAAGGCGGTGTAATTGTTTTTGGTGTACGTGATGATGGCGAACGCCTCGGTATTGATAAAGATATCAGAGAGCAACTAAAACAATTCATCATTAATACATCTCAAAACAATGTGGAACCACCTATCGGTCACCTTCTCGTGCTTGATTGGGTGATGATACCAGATTCCAAAAAATCGTTGAAACGCTGTTTAAAACTTGAAATAAAGAAAGCCATTCATACAATACATGCCCCTATAGGGAAGCGACCTTACTGGCGCATTGGAGATCAATGCCATGAAATGACCTTGGATCAGCAGGCAAGATTATTTGAACGACGAGGAATGTTAACCCCTTTTGAAGAAAGACCTGTTTATTTATCCAAAAAAGATGTATTACTTAATAGCCAACTTTTTAGTGAATATTATCAACAAAGATACCCAGATCCGCTCAATGAAATTGATATTCCATTGGAACAACTTCTTGAAAATATAAAGCTCTTATCAAAAGATGAGACAAATGAACTCTACCCAACGGCACTTGGTTTGTTGTTGTTTTCCTCAAGACCTGATAAATGGATAACAGGAGCCTATATTGATATTGTCATGTACTATGATTCAACGCCAAATATTAATTTTCAGGAAGATTGCAAATCAATTTATGGCAGTATTGTTCAACAAATAGAACAAACGATGGAGTATTTAAAACGATCGCCATTTCTGCCCGTAAGAGCAAATAAAAACGATCTGGGTCGGCTTGATAAACCCGCCTATTCATTACTTGCAATACAAGAAGCTTTGGTAAATGCGGTTATTCATCGTGATTATACAATTCAAGGTTCACAGATACGCATTTTTCTTTTTTCTGATCGAATTGAAATTTCAAACCCTGGTGGGTTGCATAATTCTTTGACTCCTGAAGCTTTATTTTCAGGATGTCAGCCTGTACGACGCAATCAAATGTTAGCTGGATTTCTTCGTGAATATAGAAGTGTATTAACGAATCGCTCCTATATGGAAGGTAAGGGAACAGGATTTTTGACAATGGTACGTGAATGTTTGCGCATCTCAGGAAAAAAGCCAGATTTTGACATAATTGGAGATTCAGTAAAAGTAACAATTTGGGCAGATCAGTGTTCATCAAAAACACCTTATCAGAAGAAGTAATTTTTACGAATACTGATGATTGTTATGATAAATAAAGTTATTTACTTTAGAAGAGATCAAATTGATTTGGAATAATTATATAAAAAAACTCACTCAAATTCTCACTGACATATCCTTTCGAAATTCAGAAGGCCAAGAACTGGGACTAGAAAAAGGTTTTTTGGAATGGGTTGAACAGACAAAACAGTTAAAGCAATCAAATAACACAATTTATTTTGTTGGAAACGGTGCCAGTGCATCAATGGCCAGTCATATGGCTGCTGACGTCTCAAAAAATGGTAGAATTCGGACGCAGGTATTTACAGATGTTTCATTAATTACAGCCATAGCCAATGATATTAGCTATGATGAAGTTTTTGCGATACCGCTGAAACTAAAGATGATTGAAAATGATATGCTAATTGCAATCAGCAGTTCAGGAAACTCTAGCAATATTATTCGTGCTTGTGAGGAATGTCGAAATATTGGTGGCCAAGTCATTACCTTGTCTGCAATGAAAAGGAATAATCCATTGCAGGCAATGGGAGATATGAATATATATATTCCCGCACAAACCTATGGATGGGCAGAAAGTGCTCATGCGATTATATTACATTACTGGATGGATCAACTTGTAACCAATCAGATAATTTATTGATAATTTTTCGAAAATATCAGTAAAATATTTCAAATTCATTCCAATGAAACTTTTCAATAGAAATCAACTGAAATTACGATCTTTGTCTGAAAGAAAACACGATTTAGATGTGCAATGCATAATGGATTTAACTCCCAGACACAAGATCATTCATAAAGAATTCCATGATATTTCAAAAGCAATTCATCAAGCAAAATTCAAAAAATCATCGGTTATTTTAATGATGGGTGCGCATGTTATTCGTTCAGGGGTACAAAAATATATTATTGATTTGATGGAAAAAGGGTACATTTCCTGTATCGCAATGAATGGTGCAGGATTAATTCACGATTATGAATTTTCATTTATCGGCAAAACAACTGAAAGTGTCTCAAGATATATCAAAAAAGGACAATTTGGTTTATGGAAAGAAACAGGTCGAATTAATGATATTGTTTATAATGCTTCTAAAATGAACAAGGGGCTTGGGGAATTTGTTGGTTCAATTATTGAAAATGAAAAATTTCAATTTCGTGATATCAGTATTTTAGCAGCAGGTTATCGTTTAAATATCCCTGTTACAATACATGTGAGTATTGGGTATGATATTGTTCACGAACATCCCAATTGTGATGGTGCGGCATATGGTAAAACCAGTTATACAGATTTTCTTGCTTTTACTCAAATGATACAGAACCTTGACAATGGTGTGATTATGAATTTTGGAAGTGCTGTAATGGCTCCCGAAGTTTTTCTGAAAGCGTTATCAATGGCTAGAAACGTTGCACCAAGAAACAACAAAGATGTTAGAAAATTTGTTACACTGGTGTGTGATTTACATGATATTCCAAAAAGCTATAGAAAAGAAGCTGCAAAATCAAATCCATTTTATTACTTCAGACCATGGAAGACAATGCTTGTTCGTACTGTTTCCGATGGCGGCAAAAGTTATTATGTAAAAGGAAAACACGAACAAACGATACCTGAATTGTGGACTGCTCTTAACAAACTGAAATAATTAATCAAAATGATATTTTAGTTTCCTTTTAATTTTTTTATATAAATAGCGGTTAATTTTGAAAAATTATTATCTTAATGAACGAATATATTAGTTGAAAAGTAGTTAACACTTTTCCGAAATTATGATTGAGTTTCCATCTGTAGAGACGCACGGTTGTGCGTCTCCGGGCAAATATAGGTCGATCAATTCTTTGAAAATTATGAACCAAAAATTGTTTAATCTTTCTTCGCTCGGTGACGCAAAGATATGCGTCTCTAAGTACGACAATTTGTATTCGAAAAAGTGTTAACTGGAATATGAAGGATGCCGAAAAATAATTATAAAATATACAAAAGAATTGGAATATTACCTCAAACTATAAAATGGATAGGGTTCAGGAGAAGTAATGAACAAAATAATGACAATTGAATCTTTATCAGAATTCGTTAAAACCGAAAAAGAAAAAGAAAAAATTATTGTTCAGTGTCATGGTGTTTTTGACTTGTTGCACATCGGTCATATTCGATATTTGGAACAGGCCAGTCGAATGGGAGATATTCTGATTGTTACATTAACTCCTGACCAGTATGTTGATAAGGGGCCACATCGACCTGCATTTACAAAAAATTTAAGGGCAGAAGCTATTGCATCCTTATCATGCGTAGATTACGTATCTATCAATCCCTGGCCCACTGCTGAAGAAACAATTCGTTTATTAAAACCACATTTTTATGTTAAGGGTTCTGAGTTTAAAAATTTAAGTGCTGATATGACCGGAAAAATTGCCAAAGAAGAAAAAGTAGCAACAGAAGTTGGGACGAAAATGGTTTTTATAGATGATATTGTATTTAGCTCTACAACGCTAATCAATCGATATTTTTCAAGATTTTCTGAAGACGTTCAGAACTATTTAAATGTTTTTCGTTCCCGCTATACGATTGATGATGTCATGGATGTACTTGATAAAATGGCCAATTTAAAAGTGCTGGTAATTGGAGATACAATTATTGATGAATATGTTTATTGCAGTGCCATGGGAAAATCTTCGAAAGATCCTATTCTGGCATTAAAATATCAGTCTCAAGATAAATTCGCCGGCGGCGTTCTGGCTGTGACAAATCATGTTGCAAATTTTGCAAAACATGTTTCACTTCAAACGATTCTGGGTGAGCAAGATAGTCATGAAGATTTTATTCTGTCTCAAATGGAATCAAATATTTCGTTAACTCTCAATATGCAATCCCATATGCCAACAACAGTAAAACGACGTTTTATTGACAGCTATACTTTAAACAAACTGTTTGAAATATATGTGATGGATGACTCTGGTGTTTCGTTACAGCAAGATAAAGAAATATGTCTTTGGCTTACTAAAAACATAGAGTGCTTTGATATTGTGATTGTTTCCGATTTTGGTCATGGTGCAATAAGCGAAAATATGATTGAAATATTGTGTAAGAAGTCAAAATTTTTATCGGTAAATACACAGGCAAACGCGGGGAATCGAGGATTTAATACAATTTCAAAATATCCACGAACTGATTTGGCTTGTTTGGCAGAACACGAGTTAAGACTTGAAACGCGCGATTTAAAAACAGAATTAAGACCATTAATGTTAAAAACAATAAATCATTTCAATTATAATAAACTTATTGTGACTTTGGGGAAAAATGGATGTGCCATATGTCAAAATAATTTAAATTTTATTCAGGTCCCAGCTTTTGTTCACAAAGTGGTTGATAGAATTGGTGCTGGAGATTCTTTTCTGGCAATCTCAAGCCTTGCAGCTTGTATCGGGGCATCAAGTGAACTGATTGCTTTCATTGGAAATATTGTAGGATCCTTATCTGTAGAAATTTTAGGAAATAAAAAGCCATTAGATCGGTTAAGCGTAAAAAAATATATAACGTCTTTATTGAAATAGTAATTTTCATAAAAAATAAAAACAATATGTAGGTAGTTTAACAATAAGGAAATCTCTGATAATAAGTTCCTCATTTAATAAATTGCATTCCTTTTTTTTTTGAACCAGGATTACGCTGAAAAAGATGAATAAGATGAATTATAAGTGTTTCATTTCATCTTATTCATCTTCTTCAGTGTAATCCTGGTTCAAAAAGAATAGCATTTACTCTTTCTGAAATGAGGAACTAATTATCAGAGATTTCCTAAGGAATGCTCTGAAAATATGTTCCCCATTTTAAAAAATTTTCATCGGGGTTTTTGTTCTGTAGAGACGTAGCATGCTACGTCTTTACGTGCCAAACAATTATATATTCAAGATAAATGGGGAACTTATTTTTCGAGTATTCCTAAGTAAACAACATGAAAACAAAAATTATTGTAATAGGCAGCAATTCTTTTTCAGGAAGCGATTTCATTGATCTTTTATTGGAAGATCAAAATATGTCGGTTATCGGAATAAGTCGATCTGCCGAAAAGTCAGCATTGTTCTTACCATATAAACGTTATGATAACCCATTATTTCGGTTTTATCAACTTGATCTCAACAAAGATATTGAACAAATTTTTGATATCATTTCAAATTTTAATCCGGATTATATAGTCAATTTTGCAGCGCAAAGTGAAGTTGCACCAAGTTGGAAAAATCCCGCTCAATGGTTTCAAACCAATGTCGTTTCATTGACAGAATTAGTATCAAAACTAAGAGTATTGCCGGATTTGAAAAAATATATTCATATATCAAGTCCTGAAGTATATGGTACATGTCATGGGGCACTTACAGAAAATTCCCCCTTAAATCCGAGTACGCCATATGCTGCATCAAAAGCAGCTGGCGATATGTCATTGATGACATTTTATAAACAGTACAATTTCCCACTGGTTCTTATTCGTTCAACGAATGTATATGGTGCGCACCAGCAATTGTTCAAAATAATTCCCAGATCAATCATATATATTAAATCGGGGAAAACCATTCAACTTCATGGTGGCGGCAATGCGATAAAGTCTTATATCCATATCAGAGATATTTCGAGAGGCGAACTGGCTGCATTAAAGTATGCAAAAATTGGACAAACATATCATCTTTCTCCAGATATGGGGATTTGTATCAAAGATTTGGTCAAATTAATATGTGAAAAGCTGGAAGTTAGATTTGACACAGCAACAGAATCTGTTGATGAAAGGCCAGGGCAAGACGCCGCTTATGTTATTGATTCCTCTAAAGCAAAACTGGAATTTGGGTGGCAACCCAAAATATCTATTAATTCAGGAATTAATGACGTAATCATGTGGATTAATAAAAATTGGCCTCTCATCCAAAACGAACCTCAGGAATATATTCATAAAGCTTAAATACAAATGTTTAATCAAAATAGCCGGTGAATAAAATTTGCTCATCATTTTTTTGAACCAGGATTACACAGAAGAAGATGAATAAGATGATTAAAAGACAGTGTTTATTTCATCTTATTCATCTTTTTCAGCGTAATCCTGGTTCAAAAAATGGTGAGTGATAATTTAAATTCCGGGACATTTTGGTTACACTCAAATGAAAAAATCAGTTATAGAAAATGAAATGCAAATTGAAACCTTAAAAAATGTCGCAAAAAATATTCGATCTCAACTGATTGATATTTCATATCATTGTAAAGTCCCCCATCTGGGGTCGTCATTATCATGTGTCGACATATTGGTGGCATGTTATTTTGGAATTATGAATATTGATATAGACAACCCAAAAAGTGAGAACCGGGACAGGTTTATTTTAAGTAAAGGACATGCCGCAGCAGCATTATATACAACATTGGCTGCCAGGGGATATTTTCAGAAGTCTTTGTTGATGAAAATGGGTAAACCCGGCTGTATTCTTGAAGAGCATCCTGGGCCCGGTGGTATAAATGGAATTGAAGCTGCAACAGGATCTCTTGGTCACGGGCTGTCAATTGGCTTGGGGATGGCACTCGCAGGACGTATTTTGAATCACAGGTATAATATTTATGTTGTTTTAAGTGATGGTGAATGTAATGAAGGCTCTGTCTGGGAAGCAGCAATGTTTGCAGCCGGATATCAGTTGGATAATGTAATTGCAATAATTGATTTCAATAAATGGCAAGCAACAGGAAAAAGCTGTGAAATTATGGCGTTGGAACCATTATCGGATAAATGGAAAGCATTTGGCTGGAATTGTGAGGAGATTGATGGACATAATATGAATTCATTAATTAATGTGCTGTCAAATGTTCCGGCCAATAATAAACCAACTGTTATCATTGCCAACACAGTGAAAGGAAAAGGCGTTTCTTTTATGGAAGATGACAATAACTGGCATTACAGAATTCCAAATCAAAATGAAGTCCAAATGGCGAAGAAGGAATTGATGAAATGAGGAATGCATTTGCGTCACAACTTTTTAACCTGGCCGGCCAAAATAAAAAAATCGTATTGTTATCTGCTGATATTGGAAATAGATTGTTTAATGAGTATAAATCTAAATATCCTGACCGGTTCTTTAATTGCGGTGTCGCTGAATCAAATATGACAGGAATGGCCGCAGGCATGGCAATGAATGGTTTAATTCCTGTCACATATACCATTACGCCATTTAACACTTACCGATGCCTTGAGCATATCCGAGTTGATATTTGTTATCACCAATTGCATGTAATTATTGTAGGAGTCGGTTCTGGTCTGGCTTATGCAAATCTGGGTGCAACGCATCAGTCCTGTGAAGATATTGCAATTATGAGTGCGCTGCCTCATATGACTGTGGTATGCCCGGGTGATCCCCTTGAAGTTCGTTTCGCTTTAGAAGCAGCTTTGAATTATAAAAAACCAGTTTATATACGTTTGGGAAAAAAAAATGAGCCATCAGTGCATAAGGAATTATCTCATTTTCAAATTGGAAAGGCAATTCCATTACATTTTGTTGATCAATGTTTTTATGACGTCTGCATAATAAGTACAGGAACGACACTTCCCCTTGCTGTAGAATCAGCAAAAATTTTAAACCGGAAACATATTTCATCCGAAGTAGTCAGTTCCCACACTGTCAAACCTCTTGATACAGAATTTCTAGCCTCAATTGCAAACGCTGTTAAACTGATTGTCACCATTGAAGAGCATAGCTCAATTGGAGGCCTTGGCAGTTTAATTGCCCAATGGTTGATTGAAAATGATTATCAAAAAACGAAAGTGCTTCAATGTGCGACACCAGATTCATTCCTTCAGTATACTGGAGGACATCAGCATGCACGGCAACAGGTCGGGCTGACTGAAAATGTTGTTGTTCAAAAAATTTTAAACAAACTGGCAAATTAAATAAACTTTATTTCTGAAATTATTAAGTTATAGAAGGTATTATTTTTATGAATAGACATAACAAGATACTCATTACAGGTGGTGCTGGTTATGTTGGCGCAAACCTCGTTCCCAAATTACTCGCAAATGATTATGACGTAACTGTTTACGATCTTTATATTTATGGAAACCATATTTTTAATGACCATCCCAAATTAAAGCAAATTAAAGGTGATATCAGAGATATTGAACGTTTAAATAGAGCGATAAAAAATATTGATATTATTATACATTTAGCTTGTATTTCTAATGACCCAAGCTATGAGCTTAATCCAGCACTTGGAAAATCTATTAATTATGATGCCTTTCTACCCATTTTAGATGTTTCAAAACAGAATAATATTAAAAGATTTATATATGCTTCAAGCTCCAGTGTATATGGTGTAAAAGATGAAGATGAGGTGACTGAAGAACTTGTGCTTGAACCAATGACCGACTATTCCAAATATAAAGCCTTATGTGAAGAACAACTTATTTCAGAATCAGAAAATAATTTTATTTCAACAATTATCAGGCCTTCTACTGTTTGCGGCTATTCACAACGATTAAGACTTGATTTAACCGTAAACATTCTTACAAACCATGCAATAAATAAAGGACAGATAACAGTTTTTGGAGGGAATCAGAAGCGACCCAATATCCATATTGACGATATGACAGATTTATATATTTTTTTACTTGAGCAGCCAGATCATAAAATTAATCACAAAATCTATAATGTCGGATATGAAAATTTCACGATTGCTGAAATTGCTAGTATTGTCAATAAAACCTTAGGCGGGAATATTCCTATCAGATATACAACAACAAACGATAACAGATCCTATCATATCTCATCGAAAAAAATAAAACAGGAACTTGGATTTGTTTCAAAATACACCATCGAAGACGCTGTGTATCAGTTGAAACAAAAATTTGATGAAGGAAAAATTCCTGAGCCATTGAATGATCCCGTATACTATAATGTCAAAATGATGCAAAATATCAATTTGCAATAAACCAATAAGTTGCGCATGATGATTGGAATTGATTTTGATAATACGATTATTTGCTACGATGATGTATTTTATAATGTTGCACTGGAAAGAAATCGAATTCCTCAATCTATGCCAAAAAATAAACAATTAATTCGAGATTATTTACGAAAACAGGGATATGAAGAAGATTGGACAGAAATGCAAGGTTATGTATATGGCAAAAGGATAATTGATGCAAGACCATATGATGGCGTAATTCAATTCTTTCAATATTGTAAAAACAAACATATTCCCATTCACATAATTAGCCATAAAACAAAAACGCCATATGCTGGCAAGCAATATAATCTTCACGATGCTGCCTATAACTGGTTTGCACGGAATGGCTTTTTTGATCAAGTATTAACAATAGACCAGATTTCTTTTTTGCAAACTAAACAGGAAAAATTGCAAAAAATTTCTGACTTTCAATGTTCTCACTTTATTGATGACTTACCTGAAGTACTCAATGATCAAAACTTTCCCGATAAAACGATTCCTATTCTATTTGATCCTCAACATCTGCATACAAATTGTTTGCAATCATTCATACGAAAACAAAACTGGAATGATATCTGTTCATATTTTTGTTCATTAATTACGTGAATTTTATATCCATAAACAATTTTTTTCATTAGCAGCGAATGCGGAAGTTGATCGTTTTGGGAGGTAATAACATGGATGTTTTGCCAGACGATAAAGATCTGTTAATGTTGTTTAACGCACATAAAATTGAAAAAAAATTCTTAAATATTAGCATTTTAAAAGGTGGAAAAAATAATAGAGTTTATCAACTAAATTATAAAGGAAAATCATATACATTAAAATATTATTTCTACAATACTCTTGATAACAGAAATAGACTATTTACTGAATATTCATTTATTTCGTATGCCTGGAATCAAGGTATAAGATTTTTGCCCAAACCTTACTTCAAAGATAATGGAAAAAGAATCGCTATATTTGATTTTATTGAAGGTCGAAAACTAAAACAAGATGAAATCACTCTATCACACATCTTGAAATGTATAGATTTTATATTTTTATTAAATAAAAACAATACCTGCCAAAAAGCAAAAGAAATAGCAATAGCTTCGGAAGCTTTTTTTTCAATTATTGATCATATCAATTGTGTTGATAGAAGGATTGATCGCCTGAAAAGAATTGATGAAAATAGTGCTTTTTATCAATCGGTCAAAAAATTTATTAACAGCAAACTCAGTTCCAAATGGAAAGAAATCCGAACAAACTGTTTAACTGACGCTGCTGATTCAGATCTAAACATTGAGGAACAAATATCTCAAGAAGATCGCATCATATCACCTTCTGATTTTGGTTTCCACAATGCTTTAATTTCTTCAAATAACATCATTAAGTTTATTGATTTCGAATATGCAGGATGGGATGATCCAGCAAAACTGGTATGTGATTTTTTTTGTCAACCAGAAATTCCGATACCAAAAAAATTTTTTTCATTCTTTGTAGAAAAGTGCATGTCAATCATATCTAATCCTGATTCCTTTTTAAAACGGGTCAAAATGATTTATCCCATATATCAAATTAAATGGTGCTGCATTATGCTAAATGACTTTTTGCCAACAGGCAATAAACGTCGTGAGTTTGCGTTAATCAATAATCAAAAGAATCAACTTGAGAAGGTAGAAAAATATTTCAATAAATTAGAAACTTGTTACTAGGGAATTCTTGGAAAATAAGTTCCCCATTTAATATATTGAATTCCTATTTTTGAACCTGGATTACGCTGAAGAAAATGAATAAGATGAATTAAAAGTGTTTGATTTCATCTTATTCATCTTCTTCAGCGTAATCCAGGTTCAAAATGAATAGAATTGACTCTTTCAGAAATGAGGAACTTATTATTTAAGTATTCCTAGGAGAATATACCAATGGCTTATATTGATTTTTTATCATCACTGCATAAAAAAACAAAAAGAGATTATCTACAAAGAATGATTGAATTCCCAAAAGATGAAGCAATTAAAAAAGCAAAAAAATTTGATTTTGACTATTGGGATGGCGACAGAAAATTTGGTTATGGTGGATATAATTATGATGGTCGATGGAAAACTGTTGCTCAAGCAATGGTAGATCATTATAAATTAAAAGAAGGTGACAGGGTTTTGGATGTTGGATGCGGCAAAGCATTCTTACTTTTTGAGTTAATGAATATTGTGCCCAATTTACAAATCAATGGTATTGATATTTCACAGTATGCTATTGCAAACGCAAAAAATGAAATACGACAATATTTAGAAGTTGGTAATGCAGTCAGCTTACCCTATCAATCAAATTCATTTGACCTCGTGATTTCAATTAATACCTTACATAATCTTTATTGCTATGACCTGGAAAAAGCTTTAATGGAGATTGAACGTGTCGGAAAAAATAATAAATATACTGTTGTAGAATCTTATAGAAACGAAACTGAAAAAGTCAATCTGATGTGTTGGGTATTAACAGGGGAATGCTTTTTTTCCCCTGATGAATGGCTATGGTGGTTTCAAAAAACAGGTTATTCTGGTGATTACTCTTTTATTTACTTTGAATAGAATCTATAGAGCAGAGGCAGATAATGAAAAAAATTCCAGAAAAAATGACCGCATCAATTTTAGCGGATCTGAATCAAAATTTGATAATTGATACTGTTCATTTACCAGGAAAACTATTGTTTGGCCAAGTTTTGGTAAAAGTTTGCTATAGTACAATATGTGGATCTCAAATCGGTGAAATTCAAGGCGTAAAAGGCACAGATCCATACCTGCCGCATTTACTTGGACACGAAGGTTCTGGAATAGTTATTGCGACAGGTGAAGGTGTAAAATCGGTAAAAGAAAATGATCATGTTGTGATGCATTGGATGCCAGGAAACGGTATACAGTCAGAACTTCCCCGTTATACCTGGAATAATAAACCATTAAATGCGGGTTATATTACTACTTTTAATGAATATGCGATTGTTTCTGAAAACAGGTTAACTTCGATTCCCAAGGAGTTTGATTTAAAAATTGCGCCTTTATTCGGCTGTGCAGTAACGACTGGCTTAGGCGTCATTAATAATAAAGCTCAAATAAAAATCGGTGATTCCGTCATTATTGTTGGTGCAGGCGGCGTTGGATTATCTATGATTCAAGGTGCTTCTATGGTCTCAGCTTATCCTGTTATTGCGGTTGATTTATATGAAGAAAAACTTAAGTTGGCACAGAAAATGGGTGCCTCTCATACAATAAATGTTTCACATCTTGATATGAAAAATGAAGTAAATAATATTTTGAATAACTCTATGGTCGATGTTGCAATTGATAATACAGGAAATACGACGATGATTGAATCTTTATATCAGCTAATTTCATCTCAAGGAAAGCTTATTTTGGCTGGTGTGCCGAAACTTGGTGATAACATTTCAATTTATTCACTTCCGCTTCATTTTGGTAAATCGATCACAGGAACAAAAGGTGGAGAATGCAATCCGACAATCGATATTCCTAAATATATACAATTGTATAATATTGACGCTTTAAAATTAGATGAAATGATTACAGACAACTATTTATTATCTGATATAAATGACGCAATCCATCGCATGAATTCAGGTGAGATTGCTGGTCGTTGTTTATTATCCATTTCTGATACTGTATAATCTGGATGTATTTTTATGAAAATCCCTTTTTTAGATTTGAGCATAACAAATCATTCGCTTCGGCAAAACTATTTGACGGCAATTGACAATGTCTTTAAACATGGAAGATTTATTCTTGGACCTGAAGTTGAACAGTTTGAATCGTTAATAGCAAAAAGATGTGGGGTTCGTTATTGCG
>Ga0272440_1002693_pt1 | contig 13659 bp, 22 predicted proteins | sample SSMMMBAug17_FD_192440 | JGI IMG/M metagenome (GOLD analysis project Ga0272440, IMG submission 192440) | Marine sediment archaeal communities from Little Sippewissett salt marsh, Falmouth, MA, United States - SSM-MMB-Aug17 | ecosystem: Environmental > Aquatic > Marine > Wetlands > Sediment ...
CGACCAGGCGAACGACCAGGCGACCAGGCGAACGACCAGGCGACCAGGCGAACAGGTAACGACCAGGCGAACGACCAGGCGAACAGGTAACGACCAGGCGAACTACCAGGCGACCAGGCGAACGACCAGGCGAACGACCAGGCGAACAGGTAACGACCAGGCGAACTACCAGGCGACCAGGCGAACAGGTAACGACCAGGCGAACGTGCAGCCGACCAGGCGAACGTGCAGCCGACCAGGCGAACAGGTAACGACCAGGCGAACAGGTAACGACCAGGCGAACGACCAGGCGACCAGGCGAACAGGTAACGACCAGGCGAACCATTGGTATATATAGGCCCACTCTGAAACCATTGGTATGTATAGGCCATGTTTTCGCTCTGCTCTGAATCCATTGGTATATATAGGCCTTGTCCTCGCCTTGCCCTGAATCCATTGGTATACATAGGTATTGTCCCCACACCCCTATAATACTTGCGCTGCCGAAAGCATGCCATCCAGGCCTTGGCCATCATAGGTTTGTTGATTTTGCACGCTGTAGACGTACCCCACCAATGATTTGCCATGCCACCTCTCGCAAACCCTTATGTACCAATAAACAGAGAGGGTGATCCCCGCAAACCCTTGATTTTAGGTACTTTGGGCCATTTATGATCAGGGTCGCCGGAATCCCGATAGTAGGGTCTATTTATTTCCAAAAGTCTGATGGAAAATGGAAAATGTGTAAAATTTTTATGATTGGGACTGTTTGTAAAGTGCTTTACACTGTTAATTACAGTTTTTGATGCCTACCTGGCAGGTATGATAATATCTTACCTGGTAAGTATGACAATATCCTACCTGGTAGATATGATTTGGATCCTACAATCCTACCTGGTAGATATGATTTGGATCCTACAATCCTACCTGGTAGATATGATTTGGATCCTACAATCCTACCTGGTAGGTATGATTTGGTGTAAAAAATAAAATCATTCAAAAGTTCTTGACAAAGTTTGTTATTTTTTTTATTTAGGCATATGTGCTTGATGATATGCGTACATTTCAGATATATTGGGTTCCATTATAACAAGGATTGCAGTATATTTTGATCATATCATCAAGTGCATTTTCCCTCTAGGTACTTGATGATATGCACTTTCAGTATATTGGTTTCCATTATAACAAGGATTGCAGTATATTTTGATCATATCATCAAGTGCATTCCTCAATTTTTTCAAAACTACGAATCCGTAGGCTGCAGGTTCGACTCCTGCCAGACGCATTTTATTCCTTAATTTTAAATCTAAAAAAATGAAAAGATTTTTTAGCGTATTTTTGAGTGTTTTAAAAAATCCGTAGGTTTATTTTAGATTTGGTCGTTGAGGTCAAACTTTGATTGCAAAATTGACCTTATCCGATCTTTATATTTATTGCGTTTTTTTTATTGAAAATGCTAATAGAATTTTTGTCCTAAATTGAGCATGTAATTATTTGTTGTGAAATCAGCACTTTGGTTAATTGCCATGCTAATATGCTAATAGTTTAGAAATTATGCACCATATTTGGGGGATATTAAATAGCTCTTGGAATGTGTTTGTTTTTTTTTATTAATTTATTGGCATTTCGGCATGAATATTTTTTAATTTGCTGAATTGAATGATAAAAATTGTATGCTGAATTTGGTAACCGGATTTATAGAAATGATATCCAAAGGTAAGGTTTGAAAATTAGGTTTTTTATTGAAGTTTTATTTTCTCAAGTAGTTGGTTGATGGTACTGAATTCAATTATCTAATATTTCAATTTCTTTTTTATTGGTGTTTGGTTCAATGTCCATCAAGTTCGTTCCATTCTGAATTAATGTACTGGCATGTTAATAGTTTAAACCGATAACAACCAATATTAATATTGTTGCTATGATGGTAAGTTTTGAATAGACTTCAAACCCTCTTGCATATTTATAGTACTTGGTTCCGTATGTTGAGTCTGTTATCCAGTCATAAAAGGTATATAATAATCCACCTTGTCTTCTCATACCGTCTCGTCTATAACCGCCTGGTGATGCTCCTATAGCAAGGAATATAAAAGGTATACAAAATACAGGTGCACCAAAAAGTGATATAAAGGCACAAAAATAAAAGAAATTTTTCATTTATTTAACTCCCCATAGTGGCTTGATTGAGATGCTTTTGAGTCATCAAACCTTTGTTTTTTTTGTTAATTAGCTTCCATATGTTTAATGTATAACATTATCCATTCAAAGTAAACTAAAAAATAGATTTTATTGTGTTTCTGTCCATTGCCTTTTTTGTTTTTGGTTGAGTTCTTGTATACTGAAAGTTCCCCTTAACTGTCTTATATGTATAACATTATTCATGCCGTATTTACTAATTAGTAGATATTACAAGGAAACATTTTGATATAAAAATATAAAAAATCAATTTATAGTTGACTAAATTTATATTTCCTTATAATATTAGATTTACATCAAGTCAGAAGCGAAATTGATATGGAATTATAAATCCCAATGAAACTTACAGTTGACCTGGGATAAGTCTGAAATCAAAAGATTGTGATAACTGAAATATGTTTATCAGAATTAATTTTTGTATGGACTTATACATATTAAATGTCAATTTTGAGTTGATTCATCCTTACCAATGAAAACATTTTATTATGTATGAACTGGGTTGCATAATTACGTAATAACTCTATCTATCATTGATTTGATAATATATTGCGTATTATGCAAAGGATAAAATTAATCAATAGTAGGATGATTTATGAAACGAATTACAAAAAAAAACCGAAAAACAAAGCTTATGAGCAAAAGAAAGATTGACAAACTTAACGCGATTATAGCCGTTCGTGGTATAACAAGAAAAGAGATAGCACTGAGCATAAACCGTTCTTACAATACAGTTTGCTTGGTGCTGAAGAGAAAAAGGCATTCTAATAACATATTAAATCAGATAGAAGCTTTTGTGAGGTCAAAGGAGAAATATGAAGTTTAATATTTTAATAAGATCTAATTTATCAGGTTATAGTTATTTCAATTTCAGTTTTGAATTGAAAAATAGGCCAGTCATAACTTTTACACCTGCCAATGGAATTCAAAAAAGAGTATCTGCTGATATTGTTGATATTGTTGATATTGGAAAATGGACATTGAAAGAATTAGAATATTATTTGAATCTATATCATCCCACGGAAACTTTCAATATTGGCGTTTTATTTCCAATATTGAATCAAATGCCTGATTCAGATTATTTTCTTCTTGAGCATTGGGAAGAAAGTGATCTGATTTTTAAAACGAAACTAAAGAATTATCTTGAGAATTTGGATGGAGGCTTATGAAAATAGATCCAACAAATAAAGAATTCATTCAATTTGTTATTAATTGTTATCTCCAAAAATCAAGAGGGGATGGAATACTATATAATATATTGAATGAAGGTAGTCTTTTTTATGATGTTGATAGTGGAAGTGAAAAGGATGGGTGGTACTTTTGGAATGATATTTATTGGGAAACCGATAATTATAATTTTCGGTTAGCAGAAGTTGAAGCATGTTCTCTAATATATGAAAAAGTTGGAGAATCAATAAAAAAACATCAAGCAGAAGAGACAGGTTTTAAAAAATTCAAGGCAAATAAATTATTTGAGAGAGCAGACTTTTTGAGAACTACAAAAGGTCGAAATGCTTGTATCTCTTTTGCCACAAGTAACATACGAATTTCTGAAAGAGGCAATATTAAGATTTTAAAAAAATCCGATGCTATTAATCAAAAACCACACATTGTTCCATGTAACAATGCTGTTATTGATCTTAGAAAGAATGAAGCAATCATCCCCAATCCTTCTCATTATATGACAAATCACTTAAATGTATTTTATGATCCTTACGCAGAATGTCCAAAATTTAAAAAAAATATGTATCTGATTTATGATGGCGACGAAGAACTTATTCAGTTCGTTCAGAAATTGTTTGGAATAGCATTGTATGGTAAAGTTGAGGAACATCTTTTTATTATCTTCAATGGAAATGGACGCAATGGTAAAGGGTTACTCTTGGAAGATATAATTCTTTCTGTTTTTGGGACTTTTGGCTTGTCTGTTAGTGAGAATTTGTTAGTTGAAAGCTCTTATGTTCAAAGTGCAAATTCTCCAACTCCAGCAATGTTATCATTTCTTGGAAAACGTTTTGCTTTATCTTCTGAGTCAACTAGTAGACGTAATTTTCATGCAGAACTAGTGAAGCGGTTGACCGGTGGAGATAGTATAGTTGCTAGGGCAGCATATGAAAAATTTAACATTTCTTTCAAACCCACTCATACACTTTTTTTTATGACGAATACGATTCCATACGTTGATCCATTAGATAACGCTTTTTGGAAACGTGTAGTCATTGTACCGCATTATATACAGTTTGAAGATAAGCCTGAAGAACTATTGGAAAAAAATGAGAGAAAGAAAGATATTACTATTGCTGGACAACTTTTGGAAGAAAAACCAGGTATCTTAAATTGGATACTAGAAGGATACCAGTTATATAGAACTCAAGGTCTTGTTTATCCAAATTCTGTTTTGTCTGCAATATCGGAATATAGAGATGATGTCGATACAACTGGAATAAGGCAATTCATGAAAGAATTTTATGAATTTGATGAATCTTCAAAAGTACTTTTTTCTGATGCCTACGGTTTTTATGTCAGATGGTACGAAGAGAATGTAAGTACAAAAGATAAACATCTACCATCAAAAAGGACTTTTGGAAGTCGGCTTCGAAAATATAGTAAACATTTAAAAGTAGATAAAATTGGTGGTGATACATATATTTTTGGTGTCACTAGTAAGGAGATATTTATATGAAAAAGATAATAATTTATATTGCTATTACTATTAATATTTTAATAGTTTCGCCTACGAGAGCAAATAACCTTGAAGATGTTTTAAAACTTCTAAATACATTGTCAGGTAATAATCCTTCTGATATGGCAGAAGATCCTTCCATTATAATAGAAGATAAGAAGTATTATTGTCATGGCCCTATTGGATTAGGCTTTTACTATATTTCAAATATTCACATCGAAAGTTCACTTCTTTACAAGATTGTTTTTTATGATGATAGAGGTAATGAAGATGTTATGTATTACGATAGAAATATAGTAAAATATAAATATGAAGCAGATTACATAAAAATATATAATTATAAGGGCGAGCTTATTCACAAACATACAACAAAATACCAATTAAGTGAATTATATGATTACAGGTGAACAAGCGTGAGGAACAATGAGAAATATATCTTTTTCCCATACTGTCAATCAAATAAGGGATAAGAGCAAAACAGTAACTAGACGAATTGGGTGGCAATCCCTTAAAGAGGGAACCTTATTGATGGCATGTGAAAAATGTCAGGGGCTTAAAAAAGGACAAAAAATAAATAGGATTTGTACGATTAAAGTTATCGATGTAAGAAGGGAAGTTCTTCAAAACATAGATGAATCAGATATCAAAAAAGAAGGGTTCCCACATATGAGTAAAAGCGATTTTATTAATATGTTTTGCAAGTCGTTTAAGTGCAAGCCGTCTAGTGAGATAACAAGAATTGAATTTATGTATTGAACAAGCATAAGGAGATTTTATGAATACTTTTTCTAATAAATCATATGTTTTTGAAGATGCCGTAAAAGCTGGTAAAATTGATGCTCCACTGATAAAACCATTACGTACTATTAATAATAATTCATGTGGGTTAAGGTCTTATATGTGTTGTAGTGGACATACTCCAGAGCATATTCCAGAATCGGGATTTAAATTCAATCAAAATGTCATATTTATAGGTACTATGGCATCAACTTTGTTGGCATATCAATATTTTGTATTGTCATCATATAAAGTGAAAAATGACCTTAAACCTTTAAAAGTTAGGTTGTATCATTTGGGATCTTCAAATTTTAGACTCATTATCTCAAGACATTTAACTTTGAAGGAAAAGAAAGATTCAAGTGTCTATATAAATGACTTTGCTTATCAGTTAAGTCAGTTTGCTAATTTCTATCCGTGAGGCCAAAAATATGAAAAGAATGATGAACAGCGGGAGTATGAGGAAAAACAAAGCCTTAAACGGCGTAAGAGGTATGAGTCAGTTTGCTAGTTTGCTAGTGAAAGTAAGGAAATATAGATGAAAAGTATTGCTTGTTTATTAGATGATCCATTTCTAAACGTAAGTTTTTTTAGAAGAAATATTAAAAAAGGAATATCAGTTCATTATTGTTTAAAGCAGGGTGAACCTCTTTTATATATATATATATATTCTAAAAATAGAGATTTCATTAGTTTTGATATAAGAGATATTTTTGATTTTTGCAAAAATTTGAATTGGAATATTGATGAAAAATGGTTGTTTATGAAAAATTCAGAAAGAATGAAAGCTGTTTGTCAAATTGTGAATTCTGTTAATATGGACAGTTTTTTTGAAACAAAACCATTTGATTTAAGTGATGTACCATTTTAAGGGAGAATCAGAATGGAAAAATATCATATTGTTCTTGAAAAGATCTCAGTTTATCAAACTGAAATAGAAGTCGAAGCTGATTCTGAAGATGATGCCGAAAATATAGCCATTGATAGTGATAAAAAACATTGGGAACTTTTTGATGAAAATATAGAAGTTGTGGAGCTATCATGTTCATAGATAAGAACACAATAAACAAGATTAGACAAGTCGCTATATCTTCTGTCTTGTCTAAATATCTAGTGTTAGATAATAGAAAGGCTTTGTGTCCTTTTCATAATGAAAAAACGCCTTCTTTATCTTTTCATGCAGATAAGAATATTTTCACATGTTTTGGTTGTGGGGAGTCTGGTTCTCCAATTGATTTTGTTATGAAATATTGTCGGGTAAATTTTTTGGATGCGTGTAAAATTATAGCAAAGGACTTTAGTATTTATATACCTGATCGTCCACCAAAAAAACCTTTTAATTTACCTATAAAAAAGGGGGTTTCATTGAAAACGCCACGAACAGTCAAACCAGTAAATAATGAATGGAAAGAAAAGGCTAGTTTGTTTGTTGATTACTGTCATCAGCAATTACTAGAAAAAACATTTGTTTTGGATTATCTTAGTGCCCGAGGAATTAATAGGCCTCTAGTAGAAAGATATAAAATTGGCTATAATGATAAAGATCGTAATAGAGCAGGGAGAGATTGGGGACTAGGCGCCGGCAAAATATGGCTACCAGAAGGTATTGTTATTCCTATGATAGATGGTAATTTCGTCAGATTGAGGATTCGTATCAGTAAGCAAAAGGGTAAAAGTATGAAATATGCCATTGTTTCTGGTAGTTCTCAAAAAACATTTATCATCCCTGCTGTTGATAACCGAGTGGTTTTTTTGTTTGAGTCGGAGCTTGATTTGATCGCTTTTCGTGGTCTTTTCAATTATACTGCCATGTCTTTTGGAAGCTCTGTTGTTCGTCCATGTGAGAAAGCCTCAAAAATATTAGAAAAAGCTTCTAAAATTGTTGTCGCATATGACAATGATGAAGCAGGTAAGCGTGGATTTGATAATCTTCTAAGCTATATGGATGGAAGGTTTGATCATCATATGGACAATATTATTTATTATCCTACAAGACATGCAAAAGATTTTGGTGATTCCTTAAAAGATCCTACTTTTGATTCGAAAAGGTGGGTTAAGCTAGTATTACCAGATGTCGTAAAAAACTTTCCTGTGGATCAAGATCTTCATGAACAAAGGGGGTTGTTTTGAGAGTAATCGGATCTATTCAGCTTGATTTTGAGTCTGAAACTATGACAGATGAAAAATTAGAAGCTTTCAAAGTTAAGTTGCAGTCTTTTGTTGATGATAATTTTGATATTATGCTTTACGATATTTCAGATGGCATTGGTGCTACAATTGACAGTCTGAATCCTGCATATCTTGATAGTGTGGAGAATTACAAATGAATATTTTATGTTATATTTTTGGGCATCGTATGCAATCTGAAACGGTTGATATATCGGGGCCTATTCGTTGTATACGATGGTGCTGTGATCATAGAGAAGAAGAAGGATATGCTTTTATTAAAAAAGCTTTTAGATATAGAGAATATGAATATAGGCATATTGATGATCAATATGTTGATGATAAAAACAGCAAAAATAGGAGAAAATTATGAAAAAGTCAAAATTGTTTGAATGGGTAATGAAGGAAGATAAATATCAAGAAAAACTTCATATACCTGTTGAAATCGTTCGCCATGCAGGAGATATTGGAGAGTCTCTTGTATGTACGATTACAAACTTAAACGATGGCAAGACAATCAATTCCAGGTTTAATGTTTCGAGAAGAAGCGATACAGAATACTATGAGCTATATTTACCTGCTGTTATTCAGGAAATGTTGTCAGGTTCAGGAGAGTTCAGGATTGGGTTTATTGCTCAAGTTTGATTAACATTAAAGGTGCATGCGTGCATGCAAAAGGTGGTGGTTCCATGGTAGAAATATTGGAAAAATTTCAAAAAATATTTTTGTCGCAGTTTAATTTGCAAGATTGTTTCAAAAACATATGGAATGATGAAAGATATTCTTATGCTTCAAATGGTTTCTTAATAATTAGGATACCTGTTAGCGATTACGGAGTTCGTGTAAATAATGTAAGAGTTCGTGAATTTGATTTTGAAATTGGTGATCTTTATCCTGTTAACGTTGATTTACATTTTAACAGGTTTGAGTATGAACCTTGTCCAGTATGTGATGCAGATGAGCCATTTCCAACATGCAAATTTTGTGAGGGTAAAACTTTTGTTGTTTGTGAACTTTGTGAAACAAAGCATGTATGTATTTCTTGTAATGGAACAGGATCAGGAATTGAGCGATATCGGTGTTATTCATGCTTTGGTGAGGGTATTGATCCAGTGTGTGTTGTAGAAGTTGAAAATGATTTTTTTTCATTAGCTGTTCTTAGTTATCTTTTTAAAACATTAGAGAATGTTTTATTCTATAAACGTAATGATGATGTATTGTTGTTTTCTTTTGGTAGACATAATGAAGGAAGAGGGTTGTTGAAATCTATTGACATTAATGTGAAAACTTTAATTTGGAAGGAAGAGGATTTAATATGAAAAGATCGAGAGATTTGAAATTGAAATCGAATAATGGCATATGTAAACATTGCGGTGAGGGAATTGTTATGTATGATTATGGAGAGAGCCATTAGTTTTTTGTGCTGTCTGCAATGATATTTATTTATCCGAAGTTAATAATGATTATAATGGACGTAAAAGGGGAAGAAAAAAATGAATATTAATATATTAAAGAAATATCCTTTATTAGTAGTTATTTTATTAACATTGGTTTGTAATGGAGTTTTAGCTTATCATTCCTCTAGCTATTTACCGTTCCCTGGTGATGGCGGGTATGCCTACAGATACACTGATAATGGAAGAAGGCATGAAGTTAGTTATTATGAGGAAAATGGTCTTTTAGTATGGGAATTAAAGAGAGGTGGCAGATTACCTTTTTCAAACTTATACTTTGATTTACAACATACTGAGCAAGATGAAATGACTGTTAGAGTGTGTTATCAGATGACGTCAGATGTTGAAAGGCAATGTGTTTTAGTCACTTGGGATGATGTTCGATATATGCCGTGGGATAAATAATTATGGATTTTATTAAATATTCTATTTTGAGTCAATACTGCGAAAATTTACGTATCTCTTCTTCTTTAGAAGTAGAAAAGCATAATATTATAAATAAAATTAGTATGCTTGTTTCTATTGAAGGCTATGAATTAGATGCTTTTTACTTGAATGAGTTGAAAGCAATCCATAGGCTTGTATTGTCTGGAAGGAATTTAAAGGAAATATTGCGTTATAGAGAATATTTGGGTACGTATGAGGAGCTTTGTCTTATGGGGTTTATATGAAAATATATGTTAACAGCAAACGAGAAAAGGAATTAACATGATTGAAAAATTTGAATGTTGCCCTATATGTTATGAATGTCGATCTGTTATTTGGTGCTATGATTTACAATTCTGTAGAGGGTGTGGATATTCTGTTACTGGTTATAAGTGGGCGCCGTTGGTGGAAAAATAGTTTGAGGTTTTTATGAAATGTAAATATTGTGATTGTGAGGAATATTTCTTTGTTTCGGCTATGTACATATTAGGTGTTGTTTATAGCAGATATAAAGAGTTGGCTTATTGTGATGGTTGTCGCAGATGGTTTCTTAGACTGGATGAAGTTTATAGCCGTTGCGATGGTGCACGATGGGGCAGGTATGTATATGATAACCAATGAACCAGTAAAAATGTCAGAATTTGTCGCAATGGTTGTTTCTAATTTTGATGTACAAAAATCAAAAGTATATCAAGATAAAAAGAATGGTATCCTTCGTGTGAATTCTGAAGGTCTTATTGAGCCAAAGGACGCTGAGATATATATAAAAACATTAGCTAGTAAACAGTCTGAAGAAACCGCAGAGATGGTTCAAAAAAAGTTGATGCGACAAATAAGAAAGCTTGATGCAGAGATAAGTCGATTGGAGCATGCGAATAAAGTAAATGAGCAAAAATATATTGAAAAAAGTTTTGTTGAAAGTTATGTGACTTCACGATTTGCTTTGTTGCATACCCAAATTAGTTCTTCTATATCGACTATGATCAGGGAAGTAAGGCATGCAGGATCAGAGAGTATCGCATATGATCTTCTAGTGAAAAAAATAGATGGTATTTTTCGGGATATTGCACAGCAAAAACATTTTGAGTTGATAGTTAGTGAGGTTGATTTTTGATGAGAATTCAGATTCCAAGACATATTTGTGAAATGTTTTGTTTGAAAAAATCTGTCAAAGTAGATTTGACAGATAGTGAATGTCAAAGCTTAATTAAGCCTGAATATCAAAAGCCTTCTGAGTGGGCGCCGGAATCATATTATTTGCCTGAAGGATATTCAAAACGTCCTGGCTATTGGGACAACTCGAATGCGCCATATCTTGAAAAGATAATAGATGTATTATCTTTGCCGTTTGTTGAAAAAGGTTCTGTGATGGCTGCTGCTCAGGTAGGGAAATCTGAGTTTGCGAATTTGTTTGCGTGTTGGACTTCTTTTTTTAGACGTCTCCCTGCAATGTTTGTATTACCAGATAGTGATTTGGAAAATGATAGATCAAAAAGAATTAACCGATTATTGAAAGGTTCGCCGGCGTTAAGTAGTATGTTAACAGGAAGAGTGAACGATCTTTCTGATAGAGAAAAGAGATTATTATATACTTCTATATATTTTGGTCATGCAACTTCGCCTTCTAGTATTTCAGATAAATCCGTTGGTCTTCTTGTTTTAGACGAAGTGGATAAATATAAGAAGTATTTAAAATCTCAGGGTTCGCCTACAGCTTTGGCTCTTTTAAGGACAAGTACCTATGAAGATGTAAGTACCGTTATATTCATTTCAACGCCTTCTGTTGTTTCTGGAAATATATATCAATCCTATATTAATTCTGATTATATTTTTGAATTTTATTGTTGTTGCCCTTCTTGTGAAAAATTTCATGTTATGGCACAAGTGCATTTTAAGTGTGAATTTGTACTGACCAGTACAAAAAAGAAACGTTTGATTAAAGGATGGTATCAATGCCCATATTGTGATGATAAATGGGATAACTATAAAAGAGATACTGCTGTTAAGAATGGTGGATGGTTTGAATTGTCTACCAGACAAGATATTGATAGTGTATTAGAAGAGGTTCGCTTGAAAGGTGGGCCTAGAATATCGGTGGGATTTAAAATACCTTCTTGGTTGTCAAAGTTGAATACCTTTGAAAAGATAATCAAAGCTTATCTGGATACTGATGAGGGGAAAAAAACTGAAGAGTATCATGCTTATAGAAATAATCATGAAGCTATGCCTTATGAGAGAATTGTTGAAGCTGTCAGTGAGGAATTCATTAGAAGGTTAAGAGTAGATGATCCAGAAGGTATCGTTCCTGAAAATACCTGTTCTTTGATAGGGACAATTGATACACATCCTAGTCATTTTTGGTATGATATTCGGGCAGTTCAATATAGTGATTGTGGTGGAAGATGCCTCTCAATTAAAAATGGAATGATTGCGACTTGGAAACATCTTGAAAAACTTATGAAAGCTAAATATAAAGACAGGTTTGGTTCAGAACATCGTGTTGAAATGGTTGTTCAGGATGCTATGGGGCATGATACTTCAAAAGTATATCAAAAGCTTTTGAAGTATAAGGGTTGGTGGTTCCCTTCTAAGGGAGAGGGGCAAAAAGCTGGAATGACCACTTTGTACCGCTTTAGTAATGTCAATCCTCGTCACTATAAAAAAGGAAGTTCTTCAGGTGGTACATTAATGCACATAAATGTATTAAGATTGAAAAATGATCTTGAAGAAAAATTGAGCATTAGTCCATTGGATGATGGCGCATGGTTGTTTCATAAAGATACCCCGAATGAATTTTTAGATCATTATCGGTCTGAGTATTATGATCCTGATGAGGGAAGGTTTGTTTGTAGAAAAAACATGGACAATCATTTGTATGATTGTGGTGTTTTGGCTTTGGCAATAATTAATTATCTTGGTTTGTATGACAGGGAGAGGCCTTCTGGTCAAAGTTTCAGTGATGAACCAGATCCTTTTGAGGGAGATGAATATAAATGGTAATGGTAATCAAGGAATAAAATTATGAATGCAAAAAATTTGGTATTAATGAAAAAATTGGTTGAGAATGCCTCTCCAGGCATTACTTATGTTTCTTATAGAACGCATTGTCCTTTATGCTCAAAGAATGGCAGAAAATCAAAGTTAAGAGTCACGACAAAAAGAGTGTGTGAAAGTGTTGAAATCAGGTTTATGAAATGTAGTTGCCGTTATTGTTTTGGTTCTATTTTTCCATTCAAAGTGGTTTCGTAGCAATATTTATGCCGATTAAATAAATGTTGTAATTTTTGCTTGTATTCATTCTTTTCTTATTTTTTATTCTGCTTTTAACTTGTCGAAATCAATCCTTTGATCAAATAAAAAGTTGTAACATTCTATGTTGTAAGTAGTAAGCTTGTATTGAAGTATCTATTTATTGTATTTTTGAATAAAAATAACAATGAAAGGATACTTCATGGAATTCATATCTGGAAATCTTGAATATATTATAATGGCATTAGGCGGTTTGTTTTTTGCCTTAAAACCATTTCTTGTAAAAAAATTACCTAGGCCAGCAATGGAACTTTTGGAAAATGCTTTGTTGCATTATATGAATGTGGCTGAAAATAAGTATGATTCAGGAACAGACAAGAAAAATTTTGTTAAAGAATCTCTTATTAATACCTATGGAAACGGAACCAGCAAACGTTTAAGAAAGTTTCTTAATTCTAGTGAACTTGACAAACAAATTGATACCTTACATTCAAAAAAATTTAAGGGGGGGGGATGAAACCAACTTTAATCAGTTTTTCATATCCTGAAAAATCACAAGAAGTATTTTTTGTGCATAGTCACTTTTCATTGTCAATATCAGGTGAATTTGAAGGTTCTGTTCTACTTGAAAGAAAGGTATTCGATGAATTTAACGTTGTTCAAGAGTTTAAGACCAAAAAAGAGGTTAATGGTACAGACTTTGTTGGAAATGAATATCGTGTGAAAGTTGCTGAT
>Ga0272440_1002694_pt1 | contig 13654 bp, 12 predicted proteins | sample SSMMMBAug17_FD_192440 | JGI IMG/M metagenome (GOLD analysis project Ga0272440, IMG submission 192440) | Marine sediment archaeal communities from Little Sippewissett salt marsh, Falmouth, MA, United States - SSM-MMB-Aug17 | ecosystem: Environmental > Aquatic > Marine > Wetlands > Sediment ...
TGAATCATTTTTGATAAACACACCTATTTCATCATTCGCATTTGCAACTAATCCTTTGGCATAAATAACTTTTCCTGAATAATTACAGGCTGAATTTGTAAGTTTTACACCTTCAAAATGCATAAGAGAATTTGCATAGGTAACTGAAATCCAACTCAGAACAAAACATGTTAAATAAAAACTCGTTGTTAATAATAAACATTTATACTGTCTTTTCATTTTTCCTCCAATTTAAGGAATTTAAGGTCATTAAAAGCTATGAACATTTATGACTAAATATCTTAAAATTTTTATTAAAACGTTTAACCACAATTGTTAAATATTTTTATCAGAAATTGAAGAAATAACAAACTTTTAATAATATGGCAATGAATATCTAAAGCATAATATTAAGTCAAAATATCTGACAAAGCTTACTTTTTCGATCAATTAATATGATTTGACAAAGTTTATTTATTAGTTGCTATGATTAAGTAGGGTTAACTTGATTATTGAGAGATATAAGAAAGGATAAACAAAATTCTTTTTCAATCGTTATCCATTTTCTTAATATTTTTTCGGCCTTATTTGCATCTTTATCATTAATAGCTTTTGTACCATTTATTAATAAATCAATGTGTTGAGTCATTTTTTCATCACGATATGATATTGAAAGGTATAGTATTCGTCGTAATGATGGCAGTAATTCATAAATGATCTGCTTAAGGAGAGCATCATCACAACCCTCAAGGCATGCGATGCCAAACTCAATTATTGCATTGTATAAAGAATCATTTTCATTATTTTTCTCAGCTCTAACTGCTGCTTTGCTTGCCTTATTAATTCTTTTTAAAGTTGCCGGTGCATCTTTTTTTATGCATTTTTTTCCAACAAGAACTAACAATTCACAAAGTATTTCAAACAATGACTCTATGTGAGATGGAGCAATTTCTGTTACATATGCTCCTTTTCTGGGAATTAGTTCTACAAGCCTGTTTCTTTCAAGTATTCGCAATGCTTCCCTGATCGGGCTATGACTGACATTAAGCTTTTTTGCTATTTTAGTTTCTACAATTTTATCTCCAGGTTTGAACTCCATTTTTATTATTTTATCACTAATATATTCTGCTATTATATCTGATAAATTGGATGACTCAATTTGTCTCATTTTTTCACCTTAACACCTAAATATATAATTTCATTAAATTAATTAAAAATTATGTTTTTTTTATTGACTTTTAACATAATCAAAATTATATTTCGATAAACGATTATCGAAAATAGTTTATTAATTTTTTTTTGTCAAACAAAATTAATATAGTTTATCAAAAAAGACTAATTTTCGGGAAGGGAGTTATAATGAGTATATTTGCAGGATTTGATGTAGGATCACTAACTACTAAAGCAGTGATCATAAAAAATAAAAAAATAGGTGGATCTGCAATCATAAAATCTGGTCCAAAGCCTGTTGAATCAGCAAATAAAGTATTGGAAAAACTGATTAATGAAACAGGAATTAACAAAAATGACATAAAATATTCTATTGGAACAGGATATGGACGAGAAAAAATAACATTCATTAATGATGCAATATCAGAAATATCATGTCATGGAAAAGGAGCACAGTGGGTCCTTCCATCAGCAAGAACAATAATTGATATTGGCGGTCAGGATTGCAAAGTAATTAAACTTGATAAAAATGGGACTCTGATCAAATTCATAACTAATGATAAATGTGCTTCTGGAACTGGTCGTTTCCTGGATGTTATGGCAAAAGTAATGAACATAGATGTTTCAGAGCTTGGAAAAATATCTGAAAAATCAACGAAACCAATAACATTTTCATCCATGTGTACAGTTTGGGCGCAGGCAGATGTTATTAAGTTTATTAATTCAAGACGTCCAGCTGAAGATATCTGTGCAGGTATAAACAGTGCTATGGCCAACAGATTGTCTATGCTTACAAATTCAATAAAAGTTGAAAAGGATATTTGTATGACAGGTGGTGTTGCTAAAAACAAAGGAGTTGTCAATGCATTAGGTAAGATTCTTGGTTGTAGAATAAAAAGAATAAAAAAGATAGACCCTCAGTTAATGGGAGCTCTTGGAGCAGCATTATTTGCTCAGGAAAGTATTTAATTAAATTATCTGAAAGGTAAAGAACCACAATTTTAATTGTGGTCACTAAGGAGGTTAATATGATTACTGCAGGATGTGACATTGGTTCAAGAACTGCAAAAGCAGTTATTTTTGAAAATAATAAAATTATTTCAAGTGCAATTATTCCAGCAAAATTAGACCCCATAGAATCTTCTGAAACTGTCATGAAATTGGTTCTTGAAAAGGCAAATCTGAAATTTTCAGATATTGGAAAAATTATTGGAACAGGGTATGGGCAACAAGAAATACCATTTGCTCATCACCTTGAGTCAGAAATAGTTTGTCATGCTAAAGGTGCATGGTGGAATATTCCATCTGCAAGAATGATAATTGATATTGGTGGGCAGGATTCAAAAGCAATAAAACTTGACGAAAAAGGTAATGTTACCCGCTATACATATAATGACAAATGTGCATCAGGAACTGGACGTTTTTTAGAAATTATGGCAGATGCACTTCAGGTAGACCTGGATGAAATGGGAGGTATTGGAAAAACATTTAAAGAAGAATTAAACATTTCAAGTCAATGTGTAATTTTTGCTGAAACAGAAGTTGTTTCACTTATCAGTGAAGAAAAAAATGTTGCTGATATCCTGAATGCTCTTCATAAATCCCTGGCAAACAGGGTTGCATCTTTAGCCAGGAGTCTCTCAATAGAAAAAGATGTTGTTATGACTGGTGGAGTTGCAAAAAATATTGGTGTATTTGATGCATTGGCTGATGGTATAGATGTTCCAATTAGATCTCTTGATGGGATAGATCCTCAAATCAATGGTGCTCTTGGTGCGGCAATAATAGCCAGTACTTGAGATCCTATTTCTTGCTTGTAATAAAAATAAATGTGGGCTAATATCTATTTTATTAGAGGAGGCCCCAAATGAAAAAATTATTTAATCCAATTATTTTGCGACTATCCTTTATCTTCTATGCGTTGCTAATTAACAGTATTCTTGCTGAAGATATGACTCAAAAAATAAATATTATAGAACGTCTTACAAGAATTGAAGAAGGCCAAAAGGCAATTATTTCTGAAATGAAAGCAAGATTTGATGCTTCAGACAAGCGGTTTGAATCTATTTTGAGAGAAATGAATCAACGCTTTAATTCAGTTGATCAACGTTTTGAATCAATTGAAAAAAGATTTGAGAATAGATTTATATCAATAGAAAATAGATTTATATCAATAGAAAACAGACTTGAAATTCTTAACAATTATATTATTGCAATTATTGGTATGATTATCACAATCTTTCTTGCTATTATCGCAAATTCAATTTGGGATAAAAAAACAAAAAAGAATTCAGATGAAAAGTCTGATAGTCAACAAGCTTTTTTCTCACCTTTAAATACTGATCAGGAAAAAATGAATCAAATGCATGATATTATGAAAAAAATGTCAGAAAAAATTCCAGAAATGAAAAAAATGATGCGCGCGGCTAATTTATTGTAGAAGGAGGCTCATATGAAAAAATTATTTAATCCAATTGTTTTGCGACTTTCTTTTTTCTTCTATGCGCTATTAATTAACAGTATTCTTGCTGAAGATATGACTCAAAAAATAAATATTATAGAACGTCTTACAAGAATTGAAGAAGGCCAAAAGGCAATTATATCTGAAATGAAAGCAAGATTTGATGCTTCAGACAAGCGGTTTGAATCTATTTTGAGAGAAATGAATCAACGCTTTAATTCCGTTGATCAACGTTTTGAATCTATTGACAAAAGATTTGAATCTATTGAAAAAAGATTTGAATCTATTGAAAAAAGATTTGAATCTATTGAAAAAAATTTTGAATCTATTGAAAAAAGATTTGAGAATAGATTTATATCAATAGAAAATAGATTTATATCAATAGAAAACAGACTTGAAATAATTAACAATTATATCATTGCAATTATTGGTATGATTATTACAATCTTTCTTGCTATTATCGCAAATTCAATTTGGGATAAAAAAACAAAGAAGAATTCAGATGAAAAATCTGATAGTCAACAGGCTTTTTTTTCACCTTTAAATACTGATCAGGAAAAAATGAATCAAATGCTTGATATTATGAAAAAAATGTCAGAAAAAATTCCAGAAATGGAAAAAATGATGCGTGCGGCTAACTTATTATAGCTTTGGATTAATTAACTTTTTACTGCTGGTTGATTTACACAAAATTCCAGGTGTTACATTATTTTCGATTTTTTTCATTATATAATTCAACTTTCCATCCCTTTTTCACTAAAACTTCCTGTTGATCAGGCCTGGCATATGATTTAATTTTTTCAATGCCATAAACTTTCAAGATAATATTATGATCCATTACTTTAACCATATCTGCGCCAAATTCATCACCATATTTGCTAGTGCTGCTAGTAATCCAACAAGCACACTCTTGGAACAAGAATTATTCAGATGGCTATTAATATTGCAGTAAGCAATATTTGTCCGAGTATTCTTGTACTTGATGCGTTTTTTCCTACTGGAATTATCTTCAAGTTAGCAAGTTCTGTTTGGTCTATCGCACTAAAATGCATGAGTTTTAGATAACGCTATGCCCCAAGTTATTAATACAACTATATCTTCAAAATAAATACCTTGCAAACCATTCAACTGACTTTTCCATAAAAGATTCCTGATAATGTTCTTGTGATAAACGATGGCAACCACCATCTAAAATCATTAATTCTTTAGGCTCACAAACCATTCCATATATACTACTGGCATTATCCACAGGCACAACCTCATCCTTACTTCCATGAAATATTAAAATATTATTTATTACAGATAATTGATTCAAAATATCAAATTCAAGGGCTTCATGATAGAATTCTTTGCTTAATAATTTATCCTGATTATTTTGAATCAATACTTCCCATACAGAATTCATTGATATTGGCGCTGATAGAGTTACTATACACATTGGTTTATAAGAAATACCAGCAATTAAAGCTATGCTTCCACCAAGGCTACTTCCAAAAAAACCTATTTTGTTTCCAGTATCTGGATGGTTTAAAATGACCTTTATTGAATCTCTAAAATCTTGAAATCTATTTCTTATTGTTGTTACATCTTTAAATATGCCCTCACTTTTGCCACATCCTCGATGATCAAATCGAAAATAAGCTATATTTTGGTAATTGCACTTATCGGCGAGTGCCACTTGTTTAGGAGATGATGAATCACTAAACAAACCATGAGAACCAATAATGCATGGAGGATTTTTAATAGACTCATCAGGCAAATGCAAGCTTCCTTTTAAAGTTAAACCATCAGATTTAAAATTTATGTCTATTTGTCTAAATTTTGACATATAATGCCCTTTATTTCTCTCTGGTTAATATCTCAAATATAATGGCTTTTTGAAATAAAGATTCAGGCAATACAGGTAAAGTCTCTATTAATAATGGAATACTATCACTAAAAACAAAAACAGCAATTTTTGATGCATTTTCATCACCCGCCTTTGTTGTAATGTCACATTCCCAATAACCATCAGCATCACAATATACTAATGGAGTCTCAATGCGTGGTTTTAAATTCCATACATCAGTTTTAATATATACAACTATGTTGCCAAAAAAACTGTGAGAGGAAACGAGCTTTCCTTTTAGTTTTTTTATTCTATTGCCTAAAGGTGGCACATCAATTAATTGGATTTTTGCATCGTTAACATAGACTGTTTGTAATTGATTAAAATGTTTAGTTGTTTCATTAAAAAATATATTGTTTTTTAACAGCTTTTCAAAAAAAGTTTGCGAGCCTTGCTTTTGTAAAAGAGAAATTTTTTCATTCTCCTCTGAGTAAAAGATAAGTAAATCAAAAGTCATTAATGTACCAGAAATGCTGTTATTTTCATTTGATATACTCAACAACCATTCACCATTCAGTAAATCATTATCTAGTTCACTTAATGCCTCCATTGGTCTAAAAGCTCCTGTTAAAGGATACCTGGCGTGATCAATCATTTGTTCAGCTTCATCATTAAATATAATGTTTTTAATATCTATCCCACCCTCTCCTATATTTTCAAAAAGGAAAATTCGATTATTTGATGGAGATGTCAGGCTTGCATTTAGTGTATCAATAGCAGGATGTTTGATAGATATTCTTACATTTAAATCTTTTACAACTGCATTGTAAGAAGAGATAAATATCTTAGCTGTTAAACCTCCTGGGGGAATTGTAATTGGTGTATTTTCACATTTAAAGGGTATAGAAACATTTACTTTAGCATATGAATGAGCAAGTTCTTTGCCATCTGATACTGAATAATCAAACTCGTCCACAAGAGCATTATTTATATCATTAAAAGGTGTATAAATAATTTTATTTTTGTCTGAACTAAATTCTACTTTGCCCCACTTTGGTGATGAAACATCTACAAGCTTTAAATTATCATTATTGGGATCAAAATCATTTTCAAGCACAGGAATTATAACAGCTGTTTGTTTATCAGTTTCAGCATAATCTGGCCTTGCTTCTGGAGGTACGTTATCAGAAGCAGATAAAGTACAAAGCATAGTCCAACTCTCTAATGACCCAATAACATATCTTATTGTATCGTTTAGTAGAAGTTTCCACTCTCCTTTGACAGATAAACCATTGAATTCTGAAAGTGGACTTTCAGGCTTATAGCAACCTGTTAATGGCCATTTTTCTTCATCAATTTTTCTGGAACAACTATCTTTTAATACAATGTCTAAAACATCAGTATCTTCTTTAATTTTCAAATTAGAAAATAAAGAAATACTTTTTTGATTTGGTGCTATCAAATAAGCATTAATATCTCTTATACTTTCATGCTTTATAACAAGTCTAAGGCTAAGACTTTTTATTTTCTCTTCATTCTTAACTATAATTATAGACTCTAATGATTGCGTATCTGGAATTTCTTTTGGAATATCTGTTGCTTTATATTCTTTTGTTAGCTCTGTATTTATTTTTAATACTTTGCCATTTGTATTCAAAAAACCTTTTGCTTTTGCGTTTATTCTAATCTCAATTTTATCTTGAGGTTGTAAACTTTCTTTTACTGGAAAATCAAAAGAACTGCACATTTGACAGCTTTTTATATTTATTGATTCTGGTAAAGAAATTGTTTGCGGATGACTTGAAGATAAATAAACAGTGATATCTTTATCATATACATAAGGTAAACAAATTTTACCAAAAGCTTGGGTTCCCTCTTGTATTGTTTCAGGTAGATGCAAGTTTAAATTATTTGTTTCTGGCTGAACAAAAATGCGAAGTCCACCTTTTCCATCTGAAAGATACAGGTAAGGAAAATCATCAACTACATCTGATGAAATATCTTTTGATGGATCAAACATGACTTCAATAGGTTCTTCCATATAATTGACATCAAGAACTCTAAGGCCTTCTGGACCACATGCAACAAAAGCATAATCATTTTTAACAAAAACATCCATAGAAGGCATTAAATCTTGAGCTGAACCTTTTTTAAACATTTCGTTGGTTTTATAATTAAAATCTATAATCAATAATCCAGCTTCATCAGCAGCAAGAAAAAGTCCTTTTGGAGCAAGTTCAAATTGAAGAACTCTGCCATTCCCCTCAAAGAATGACTGCTTAATAAAATTTACTGGATTTAATTTTTTATAACAGAAAATTCCGGCTTCACCTTCAGCAATGAACGCAAGATTTTTATTAAATTTCATGGAATATGCTTCTCCATCAACTTCTAAATAAGAGACAACCTCAGGAGTTTTCAGCAGACTTATTATAGAAATTTTAGATGTTTTTGTAGATACATAAGCATAATCATTTTCAATCCAAATATGATTTGCAAAGCCTTCTAAAGGTAAATGGGTTGTTTCTGATATAACAGAAGGATTAGATATATCAAAAATAAAAATTCCATCCATTCCACACGCGGCAAATAAACTTAAATTAGTATAATATAGGTTTTCAGCTTTATTTTTTAAAGGGATAGTTTGTATAATTGTCAAGTCGAATGGATTTGAAATATTCATTATATCAATGCCTTGTTGTGTAGAAGCAAAACCTATCGAACGTTCTTTGTCAACACAGAAGTTAAAAACAGATTTTTTGTTCCATTCTGATATTTTTCTGGCATTATTTTTAACACAAATGTAGTCAATCAATAATAAAGAATCTTCACCACCTGGCCCAAAAACAGTCAATTTGACTGAATACATACCGGGATTTGTATACTTATGAACTGGCTCTTCAACTGTACTGGTATTTCCATCACCAAAATCCCACAATACTTCAGTTATATTACCTGAAGATTTCTGCTTAAACTTAACTAATAAATCTTGAATTCCACAATTAATATTCGATTCAAATAAAGCTTTTGGTGGTAAATCCAGAACTGTAATATAATTCGGTTTTATTTCTTTATAGCAGCTATTTCCATCACTTACAGAAAGGGTAACAGTATACTGGCCAGGAGTTGTATAAGTATGAGAGGGATTCTTTTTGGAACTGGTATAACCATCTCCAAAATCCCAACTACATGATAAAATATCTCCTAAAGAAGTATTTGAATATGAAACAGGTAAAGGAGCATAACCTTCCTGAGGGTTAGCAATGAATTGAGGTTGTATTGAATCATCCATTAACTTATAAATAAACATCTGGTCGTAGGAAGAAACAAAAATAAAATTATTTTCAGCATATATATTATAAGCTTCTCCTGGAATAGAAATAGTCTTTTCTACCTTAATGTCATCGGGATTCTCAATATTCAAAACCCATAATTGATTGTAAAATGTAGCAACAATAGCCATATCTCCTATGAGAACTGATCCCATTGCAAATTCTAGTTCTTCTTTGCAAGATCGTTCTTGTGGCCTTTCGGGGTTATTATAATCAATAATAGAAAAACCTGTTTCAAAATCAGAAATATATGCTAATTGATTTTTTACTACAATATGCTTAGGGGTTCCTGGTCGATCATATACACCGATCATTTGAACATCTCTGGCATTTTGATTTACCAAATCGTCCCAATGATAAACTGTAATTCCTTCCTCCATATCAATAAAATATGCCAGATTATCTTCAATAAAGAGATCTCTTATTTCTGATAAACCAGAAAGAGTAACCCAGTTTAGCAAAAAAGTCTCTTGGGGATTTGAAATATTATATATAGCAAAATTTTTATCAATATTTTTAATATTACAGGGTGTTATTACTCCAGCATATTGATCATGAAAATGTATAAATGAAGCATTACACATGGATTCTTTTTTAACTGGATAGGGTCTTAATGGGTCACTTACATCAAAAATAATAAAGCCTGAATCGCTAATAGAAACAAAAAGATGTCCTTTGTGATAAAAAAGATCAGCAACAGTAGTTTTCAATTTAATAGTGTTTATTTCTTTTTGAACATATGGATAATCCATATCTAAAATAGCAACAGTATTCATATCACCTAAATAAAGATGATTATTTTCTATATCAAGATCAATTGCATTTGCATTTTGATATTGCCAGGTTGAAAGATGCCTTAATTTAATTTCGTCTGCAATTCCATGTGAATAAAAAACAAAAAAGCTAACGAACCCAATCCATAAGACTTTTTTCATAACGTTCCTTTCTTTTCAACTCCAACATAAATAGAGATTAAGTAATTAGATATTAAAAAAACTATAGATTAAGTCGTGAAATAATAGCACCCAATTGAGTTAATGTGTTTGTCCATTGAACTTCATCTTTTTTAAACTGTTCATAAAGTGATTTGATTTGATTTTTACTCTGAACTAAAACATGATTATCAAGATTTGCAAGAACAACACATGCATTATAAACTCCATTCTGGTGATTCTCTGAGATCATTTTATCCATTCTTTCAAGAAAAAAATAAAGGATCTCATCCTGATTTGTTGCGGTTATTTTATCTATAAGCCTTTGAACAGAACCTTGTCGAATTGTCAACTTTTTCGATATAGTTGCTTCCAAAAATGGAGATAGCTCTGATTGAACCGGAGGTACAGTTTTTATTGGAGTTAACTTTTTACTCATTTCTTGATTTTGAAATATATTTATTTCAGCAGGAGAAACTTCAAAGGAAACATCAACACAATATTTTTCTTCAGTAGAAGAAAAGCCAGAATTTTCATATTGAATATTATGGGCTAAACCAAGTAAGTCTTCTGTCATTTTACCTCTCAAGCGTTCATCATAATCGTAAAGAGCTTGAAGAATAGCCTGTTGCCTGGTTTTCAATTTTAGAGTTTTGAGGGTTAAATTTTCATCAAAAAAACAATAAGATTTTCGAATGTTAAAAGGTCTATACTTAAGAATTGTTTCATTTGATACATTTGCTTGAATTGTAATGCAGACCTCGCCAAAGTTTGCTCCATTTTTATATTCAAGATTTGGTGAAATTTTTACACTTTCAGCAAAATATTCTCGCACAGCAGGTTTAAGCAATAAAGAATTTTCTTTATTATTCTTTATAACTATTTGCTTGAACAAATCATCAATGACTGAATATTTTGCTCGATCTAGTAACAAGGACTTAACTTCAGAACGATCTGTAAACGATTTTCCAATCAACGAAATACACCAGGTCTTTGTTTTATCAACACCATAGTCATTTTCTGCATACGCTAGAGTTATTAAACTCAAAAAGATAGCAAGAAAAAATGAAATAATTTTCATTTCTTTTTGTTTCATACTTTACCTCCATTCACCGAAATGTTCTAAATAAAAAGTAATTACCTAATCAAAGCAATAGGCTTGTGTCAAGAATCTATTCAAAAAAAATATTATGATATATAATTATTATAATAAAATTTCAATAAGGATTCAAAAAGTAGATTATAAATCTGATTTATTAAGGTTTATTACAATTGTACTTTCATTTGTTTCAAAATCAATTCCAAAGGCCTGCCTAACAAAAAATTCATTTCCGCTACCTGTAGACCTGTTCGTTGAAACAATGTGTAACGATAATGATACTCAAACCGAATGCATTCTTTTAATTGATTCTTATTGTCTTTTGATAACTTTTTTTCTGAATTTGGAACAAAATTTTTAAGATTATCAAGAGGGCATTCTTTTTCATGATATTCTATCAATTCATAAAAAGCACTGTTATTTGGAAAAATATCACGACGTGTTATGCGGTCTTTTTTATAAATTTTTTTAAAAGGTTCTGGATCAGTACATAGCTGAATTTTACATTCTTCAGGTCGGCTATCATATATGCCACATAATTTTTCTTTATTCCTATAAAAATAGCATGACCCATCTGCTTTTTCAGATAATTTAACAAGATCTTGCTCAAGTATAATAAATGTATCAGCTACATTATCATAAACCAATTCTCCTTTACGATAGGTAATCAATTGACTACGCTCAATACGGCCTTTCTTAATAATCTCTAAATCTTTCAAATGAAGTGATGGGCTATTTTTTTTACAACAAGTTCCACATCGGCTACATGAGTCTTTTTTTATTTCTATTTCTTTAGTTTTAAGCATTTAAAAATTCATTATGTAGTTTTAAAGTCTTTTTTTTCAAATAATATAATATATCTTGTATGTTGAATATATGATCATTTGTCTATATTCGTTAATTATTTATTAACTTTTTTTATTTTAAATATCAATTTTTATATCATAATATTCTTTTAATTTTGATATTTTTCTGGATATCAATAATTCATCTGGCATGTTTGTCACTCCTGTTTATTTCTTTAAATAAAAAATTTGAATCCCAATATTCAAATCTTGAAAATACTTCATGCCGAATTCTCTCATCTCGATCATTTCCATAGACTAAATGACCATTTTTCAAAATTTGATGTCTTAGTAATGGACTGGCATCAGTAAATATAACAAGGTCTACATTTTTTTTTAAAATATTTGACAGTTCTGTTTCAATATCTATCCTTCGAAAACCATTGACCTTGCTTTTTGGGATCAAAGCAAGGTCTAAATCACTATTTTTTTTATCTTTTTTCATTGCAACAGAACCAAAGATATATAGAGCGATAATATCTGGATGTGTCTTTACATACTCTTGTAAACTTTTTATTAAATTTTTATAATTTGATAACCGTTCTGTATTTTTATTATTTGGCAAAGATCCCCCTTTTTATCATTGATTTTTTTAGTTTTAATTCTTTGCCTTTATATCCATTACATCCTTTCTATCAAATTGATTCATTATTGTCATCATTAAAGGTATTTTTATTACTTTTAAAGCAATGATTTACAAATAAATTTCAGGTAAATGATTATTGCATTAAATAATCATAAGCTTTAATCAGTTTGCAATTCATCACAAGATATAGTAACAAAAACTAATTAAATACTAATATTTCAAAAAAGGACTCTTTAAAAAAAATTTTATGGATGCATTGGGAATACATTTAATAGTTGAACTTTATGAATGTGATGCAGAAATCATCAAAGATGTAGTTTGCATAAAAAAAATTGTTATGGAAGCTGTAAATATATCTGGAGCCGAAATTATTGAACCAGTATTTCACAATTTTAATCCACACGGTGTTAGTGGAGTTGTTGTCATTGCTGAATCTCACGTCTCAATTCATACATGGCCGGAACATAGGTATTGTGCACTTGATATTTTTACATGCGGTGATGTAATTGACAATGATAAAGCATTATCTTATCTCAGAAAAGAATTACAAGCACAAAATATATATGTAAAAAAAATTAAACGCGGCATTATTGCATAAATATTACTCTATATTATACAAAGGATTATATAATTAAACTTAATTTTTTGTGAATTCTTATTGCGATTAACCTCTAAAATACTTTACATGTTATTATTTTACTCAATAATATTAATTAATATGAGTGTAACCAAAATAGAAAGTGAACACAATTGCTCATCCTTTTTGAACCTGGATTACGCTGAATAAGATGAATAAGATGAATAAAAACACTTTAAAATCATCTTATTCATCTTCTTCAGTTTAATCCAGGTTCAAAAAGAATTATCGAATTTTATCCACGTTCTATTTTGGTTACACTCAATTAATATGACACACCTATATAAAACTATGAAAGAAATAAAATGGAAATAAAGTTAAACCCTATTGGATATGTAAAAAGTGAGCTAAAAACATCTTCTTTTCAAAAAGATGTAAAAATTGAAATAAAAAAAGAACAGGCTCGATTAAAATATCATCAAATTAACAATACTGTTTCGGAGCTTGTTATTGATCCTCAATTTGAAGATATGTTGGATGGAATAGAAGAATTTTCCCATATTGTAGTTATATACTGGCCTCATCTAATTTCAAAAAAACAAAAGTTGCTCAGAAAAGTTCACCCTATGGGACGCCAGGACCTGCCAATTCAAGGAATATTTGCTACACGTTGTCCATCAAGGCCAAATTCTTTACTCATTTCTGCTGTAAAACTCCTTGAGAGAAATAAAAATATTCTTGTAGTTAAAGGTTTTGAAGCATTAGATGGTAGCCCTATACTGGATATCAAGCCAGTGATTCAAATTTATGATAATATTGAAGAACCGGTTTTTCCAGATTGGGTA
>Ga0272440_1002695_pt1 | contig 13653 bp, 8 predicted proteins | sample SSMMMBAug17_FD_192440 | JGI IMG/M metagenome (GOLD analysis project Ga0272440, IMG submission 192440) | Marine sediment archaeal communities from Little Sippewissett salt marsh, Falmouth, MA, United States - SSM-MMB-Aug17 | ecosystem: Environmental > Aquatic > Marine > Wetlands > Sediment ...
AATCATCTGAAACATCAGAAATCTCTAAGGCATCTTCTTTCAGGAAATCAAACAAATATTTTCCATCCAGAGACGTTAACCCAAAGAATTCTGCTTCTTCACTCATTTCAGAGTTATCATCCTCATTTTTTTCTTCTGATTCATCAGAAGAAGTATCTTGAGGACTTTTTTTCGTTTGATGAATATCAGAATGATCATGAGGTATTTGAGTCTGAGATTCTGAATAATTCTCATCCACATTGATAACAACTTCAGCTGTATCAAATGTTAGTGACTGAATGGTTTCTACAACAGGATCCGCAGAAAGTAAAATTCTGGGTTCTAATAATTCCAAGAGATAGGATTTCGAGGTTTGACCTTTTTTTTTCATTATAATGTTTCCTTTGGTGATCAAGTGAACTTTTTATTAACTAAACGCACGATAAAATTCGTTTTAAGGCTAAAAAGACATTTAATGATTTGAAAAAAAATTTTTAAAATTATTATACATATATATATTTGGATTGCAAGCTTAATTTTGGATAGCCGCTATCATGATAAGCAGCATAATCGGTTTGGATCTGTTTTCATCCCACCAAATATGTTAATACTGCCACCCACATTGCCAGTACCTTCCCAATACACCCATTTATCTGCCTGAACAGTCAAATTGGATTGATCACCAGTTAAATGAATACTTCCACGAACAATGGCATCTTTTGTTCCAGAAAATGAGATATCAAGATTTTCCTGTAAAGTGGTAATGGTTCCAGTGATGTTACTCCTTCATAAACAGCATCCCCCAACTTTTGGGCGACAGTGTTTTTCTGGGATAAAATTGTAAAATCAGGGACGTCTATGATTTTATGCTTTTCTTTGAAAGTTTCAACCTTCTGCCCATAAAAGCATAAAATCATAGACGTCCCCTTTTTATCCTTTTTGATGACAGAGATAAAAAAGTAAAAGCATATAATCTTCCAGGTGCTTTTCATGGGCTTGTAGAGTTAAAATTTGCACCAATGCTTGTTGCGGGAAGCTATATTGGTTGGATGACGCAAATGATGCAAAGTCAGCCATTATTTCAGAGTTAATATGGTTTGTAATTTATTGTTCAATTGAATTAAAGACATTCCCTGATTTTGAGACAATATCAATGCGCATAGCCCACTAACAATTGCAGCAGATGCCGATGTTCCTGAAATAAAAGCATACTTGCGTTTTGAATACGTTGTCGTTTTTATATTCTTTCCATAAGTGAAAAAATCAACGCAACTGCCATAATTACTGAATTTTAAACGATTCCCCATGTAATTAATTGCGCCCACTGAAATAACATTTGCTACCGCAGCTTCATTGCTGTTTGGTTGAATATGGAGACCTTTATTACCCGCAGCAAAAACAACAGCAATGCCTTTCCCTTTTCTGCCTTCAGTTGTCAGATCATTAATAACATCTGCAATAGGTTCTAACAAAAATTTGGATATCCAACTACAATTGATTATATCTGCGCCTGCCATTTTAGCGACATAAAAACTAAGGATCATTTTTGATGTCCAGGTATCTGCATGGCGAATGGCAATTAAGGATGCCTGTGGTGCAATGCCATCAATGCCTATTTGGTTATGCCGGGCAAATATGATTCCAGCGATCTGTGTACCATGCGTATCTATCTTCAATTTTGGAGAAGGATCCAGAGTTTTCATTTCTACATCATATCCAAATGCAAGCCTGGTCGCTTTCAGGTCTTCGTGGATCAAATCAAAGCCATCGTCAATAATGGCGATTTTAACATTCTCCCCCATTGTTTTTTTCCATAATGCCGGAATATTTAACCTTTTGAGATAATCGCCTGACAATTGATGAGATTTATCATGAGATAATTTTTCTTTCAACTGAAGTATATCTGGTTGTACAGACTCAATATAAGGTAACTTTTTAAAGTGAGTGATCATCGGAACGAGGTATTTAATATCCTGAATGTCGACAAGATAATATATACCTTGTTTCATTCTATAAAGTTCAGTAACGTTTAAAATATGTCTGTCTTCATTTTTTATTTGTACTTTTCGGATACCTGGTTTTACTTTGATAATCAGGCGATTGACCAGCTTAATCTTAAGTTGATTATTCATCAAAAAATATTCATTTGCAATTTGTTTGAGACATATTAGTTCTGAAAAATTGTTAAAGGTCAAAGCATATGCACATTCTAGTGCAAGGCTATTTATGAAAAAAAATAGCAAAAGTAAATATTTCAAATAAAAATACATAAACCAACATCCTTTACCTAAATAGCGCTGCCATTGACTTCAATTGTAGTTCTATGAATATTCTTCAAATTCAAAAATATGTCTTATCAAGAAACTTCCTGTGTTCAATAATTCAGGTTGTGCGGCATCTGGAATAATTGCAATATCATAAATTTGGTCAACATCACCATCAAATCTGATATGGCCAATTTCTGTATCGTTTTCCAGGTTGATGATCCATATGCCGCTATAAGTGATTTCATGCTCCATGCAGATAGGGAGAGGATTTTTAATGTGGCACGATCGCACCTTTGAAAGGCCAACAAACATCAGAGGGCCATAGAATGTCATCCCTCTGAGGTAGCCTTGAAGTTTGATGAGTATATCTTTTTTTCTGGTATCTGGATTATATCTCCAAATGGTTCCAGTCCCAGATTCACACAAATAAATATTGCCTTCATGATATCTGGGTGAGTGAGGTGTGATAAATGATGGTTTCCACCTGGCAATAAAGCTGTACTCAGGTGAAAGGGTTGAAAGACATGAAAATGTAGAATTTAAGACCCAGAGACCTTCTTCCCCCCACGCAATATCATGTATATTGATCATCCCTGTTGTAATGGATGCTCTGGGTAAATAAAGGGCATCTGATTTTTTGACTTCTTCCAACTCTTTTTTTCGTTCATCAATCAATTCTTTCATCAGTTTTGGATCTTTTTCCAGTATCTTTCTGCTCATGTTCGTTGTCTTGTCTAAATCACCATTTTTGATTTTTTTGAGAATATTATCGCATCGTTTTAATTCCAGTACTTGTGAAAATGTGCCAAGTGTTAATCGGTTCAGGTCTGCATATAATCCCATGGGGCGTGGAAAGGTTTTGAAATGGGTGTTAATTGTGTGGCCATCGGATCGAATAAAAAATAGACTACCTGATTGATAGCTGGTAACAGCAAGGGATATGTTTAATCCCTTTAGAATACCAGGAAAATTATCTGTATAGGTGCTATCATAGGAAAATGATACATCGCTGTGATTTTGAGATGTATCATTTTCACTTTTTATTTCTGTTTGGTTGTTCATATGGCATTTATATAAAAAAGAAAGCCTATTAATTAAAAAATGCTATGGAAGTAAGTAGCTATTCGAGCATTCCTAAGGTAGAATAATACTACTTTTGATCAAAATCCCATCACTTGAAGAATCAATCAGTAACCTTTCAGTGCCTTCCTTGAGCACATTACCCTTGATATTTGCCATTCCACCATTGGTTGCCTCAATTTTTCCAGTCCCAATCTTGTTATAAGTTCCTGTAATCACTAAAATGCCAGCACTATTCGTGATATCGATAACTGCACTGTCATCAATTTCAAGATTTGAAGCAGTCAATGTGTATGCTTCATTAATCGTTAAACCAGAACTCGATTGAAGTGTCAGATCGCTGATAATTCTGGATTGATCCAAAATTGGCTGATTGGTTACATCCGGGACAGTAATATTTATTTCAGAGCCTGGAACACTGCTGTCATCCCAGTTTGTTCCTTTTGCCCAGTCTGTATCTGTCGTGCCTGTCCATAAGCCGGGTGTTCCAGATGGCGTTACCTGGCTGTTTGGATTATTACTGGCACCCGAAGTTGTATTGTAGTTTTCAAATCCTTCACCGCCATTATACTCACAAATATGTACCTGATAAGTTAAACCAGAGTCCAGACCTGTTACAGTGGCTGAACTGCCTGTATCACTGTTGAAAACACAATACCATCCGGTTGAGCCGACTTGAGTGCCGGAACCAAACACTGTGTTTGCAGTATAAGTCGTATTATCTGATGGCGCACATGTGCCAGAGCTTGCTTGTTTAACAAAGACAGCTCTTTTTGAACCATTTCCATTGGTCCAGTTGATTGTCATCTGATTTGCCGACACACTGGTAAAAGTGACTGCAGTGGCCTGAGTCGCTGGTATAGCAATTGTTGAAACTTCTATGGTTCTTGTATCACTTGAAGATCCGCCACTGTTATCGGTAACTGTAAACGTAACTGTTCTATTTGATGTTCCTGGATCGACACTTGTATTGTCATAATAAATTGCCTGAGCCGCTTTTGAAACGCGATCATCTGTTGCATTGCTATCAAAAGTAATTGTCAGCTTTGTATTGTTCGTAATTGTCCCCTCTGATGCACTTAATGTGGCAAAGGTAGTTGTGTCATCACGAAGTGATGTGCCAGATGTATTGATATTGCCAACCTGGTTGTCAGGTATGGTCAGACGATCTCCTGATTCAGCGTTTGCAGTAATTTGAACTTCAAGTTTGCCGCCATCCCAGTTTGTGTAGCCATCTGCATCACTTGCGGTGGCAGTTGAATCTATTTGGATGGCTGCGGTATTTTCTGTGTATGCGTGATTGGAATCACTGATGGCAATTGTGGGATTGTTGTTACTACTCCCGCCTGTACTAAATAAATCGGAAGGTGATTCGTAAAGATCAACAACATCGGCACCAGGTGAATTTTTTTGATAAACAAAATGAATTTTATCATTTGTCGTGTCAATATAAAATACAGATAAGTATGTACTACTATTATTAGTTGCTTTGAAAAAATTCCCTTCTTCCCATGATCCACTGACTTTTCTCATAAAATAAAAATAGTCATCATTGTCATTAAACATAAGTACATATAGGTTATTTCCATACAACTGAATAGATTTCGCTTCTATATCCGAAAAACCATCAGATGATATTTGTTCTGATGTCCAACTCCCAGAAGAATTTGTACAATAAAAGGCAGTGCCATCTGATTTGTTTGAATAAACAAGATGCATTTTATCATTGCTGTCAATAGCTACACTTCCAACATCTAAAGTAGTTGACGTGTCAATAATTGTTGTTTTTGTGGCAAAAGCATCTGAAGAGTTTGCGGTTTTGATATCCTGTTCATTATTTGCAGTATAAAACACATGAGCAGTAGTGCCATTGCTTTCAACCAATGTCCATTTTCCTTCATCATTGCTATTGCTCAAGGTTTCAACTTCAGTTTTAACCCAGCTACCGGATTCATTTGTATAATAATATAGATTATTGTCACTACTATGTATCACGGCAAGATGAATTTCATTATCAGCATCAGCAAATGCATAATCCCAGCTTCCATTACCTCTGACACCTGAATCATTAATTAAAGCATAATCCGACCATGATCCATTATATTTGTAATGATATATTCTACTAGTTGAAGCTTGGTTACTCGTATTGCAATATGCAATGATATGAACATCGCCATTAGTATCCACTACCATATCAGACCTATTTGAATTTATGTCATTAAAATCATTATGTTTGTCTAAAACAGCATAAACTTCCCAGGACGTATTGCTTGTATTCCATTTATAAATTCTAAATTGTTCACTAGATACACTTTGAAGAAAAACATAAATATTATTATTGCTGTCAATTTCTATGTCAGAATAAGCATATTCTGAGCCGGAATAAGTATGAACAGTATTTGTTGTATAAGTAGTCTCTGAAAGAACGCTATGGTATTTTGGTGTATCAGTCATACCATCTGCATCTTCAGCAATAAAGTAAACATTATAAATATTTGTATCTGCATTGGAAACATTGAATGTAATAGAACCCGAAAAATCACCACTGTCGAGAGTAACTGAAGCCGATGCAACCGCTGATGCGCCTGTACCATCCTGGCCATTTTTTACTTGTGTGCTATCTGGGGCTGTTCCGGTTCTAAGTACCACTACGGCATAAACAGTTCCTGAGGCAGAAATATCAATATTTAATTTGAAACTTGAGGACGAGATATCCGATATAGAAGATGAGCTTATTGTTGGAGCCTGGGTATTCCATTGATAGCCCGCACTTAGACAAGCAGACGGTGTAGTATAACCGGTAGTAGTAAAACCCAAGGAAGTAACACAAACAGCAACTGCAAAGTCTTTTCTTCCTTTGACTGAATCTCCTGAAATAATACTATCATTAATAGTCCTATTTATTAATAACCCCTCTTTTTTCAATAAATTTAAAATATTAGAATTTCCAGAATTGTTCACTGTAATTTCTGTGATTGAATTCCTTCCAAATACATCAAAGGGATCTGTATCGTTATTTGATTTATGCTCTTTGAAAAATGTTTTTGAGTTTTCACAAGAAACAGTTCTTTTAATAACAGCTGTTTTCGTTCTGAATCTTGAAAGTGTCCGAACAGAACTCGCCATTGGTGCTGTCCATATTAAAAAAGCCGGTAATATGCCTTGTAAGTATTTTTTTGCAGTTTTTTTCATAACGCCTCCTTGTAATCAAAGCAATGTCTTATCAAGCTATCTTCAATGTTAATAAGACTCGGGTATAATGCATCTGGAATGATCGCAATATCATATATCTGATGAACATCACCTTCAAATTTGATATATGCGATTTCCTGATAATTTTTTAAATTGATAATCCAAATACCACTATATGTTTCTTCGTATTCCTTTGTTATGGGAGCTGGTTTTTTAATATCACTGGCTCTTGATTGTGATAACCCAACGAACATTAGCGGTCCATAAAAAGTCAATCCTCTGGTAAAGCCCTGTAGTTTGATGATTTCGGTTAATTCTCCATTTTCAGGATCATATTGCAGTATTTTTCCTGTTCCTGAATCACATACATACACCTTTCCATTATTATACCTGGGAGAGTGCGGCATAATCAGGCCATCGATTAAGATTTCATTGGTGTCAACATCCATCAATGTGCCATCATGTTTGTCACACTTTGTCCAGGAATCACGCGTATTAAATTTGTTAAATGTGGTTACATATTTTGGTTTACCATCTTTTAAAGCCATTCCATTTAAATGGCATCTGTCTTCAGCGATGATTTCACTGATAAAATGGGGTTTCCATTTGGCAATAAAACTAAAACTGGTTGAAAGGGTAGAAAGACATGAAAATGTAGAATTAACAACCCATAAACCCTCTGTACCCCATGCAATGTCATGGATATTAATCATTCCAGTTGTCAGCGCTGCACGAGATAGAAACAATGTATCAGATTTCTTGACTTCTTCAAGTTCTTGTTTTCTTTTTTCAATTAATGCCTGCATTTTTTCCTTGTCTTTTTCAAGGAGTTTTCTGGGCATTGCATCTGTATTATCTAAATCGCCATTTTTAATTTTCATTAAAAGGTCATCGCATCTTTTGAACTCCAAAACTTGTGAAAAAGTTCCCAAGGTCAGCCGATTGCTATCTGCGTAAATTCCCATGGGCCTTTGAAAGGTTTTAAAATAGGTATCTATGGTTTCTCCATCAGAACGAATAAAAATCAAACGATGGGTTTGATAACTGGTTACTGCCAGTGATATATTCAGAGCTTTTAAGATCCCAGGGAAATTATCTGTGTAAACACTTTCAAATGCTAACATGTCTTCTTCTGGTGGATCTATGGAATTATTGATATTGTTCATATTATCCATGATTATTTATTAATAATGCCAGATATTTTTTCAGAGCTAGTCTGGCATTGTTAAACTGCATTAAGCATTATCAGTGAAAGCACTACATCCAATAAATACAAATGTCACAAATAAAAATAAATAACACATTATTGATTTCCCTGTCATATATTACCTCCCTTAATAGGTACCATGTTGAAATCACAAAAGAAGATAACAGTTATCATAATGTTGTCATGATTTCACTATAATCAATTCTTTTTATATATAGAGAATGACAGTTAATCAGTAATCTCAAATTTAACATCCCATGAAGTACCATTGAATCTTTGAAATTCAAAGTGATCATTATCAATAACAAGACGCCATGTACCCGTTGTGTTTTGACCTCCAAAATAAATGTAGTTCGAAACTTCCATAGAGCCATTTAGATCAATACCGGTTGCTGTCACTGTACCATTTACGTCTAATTTTGAATTTGGGGTTGTTGTACTTATTCCAACTTCATCAGAAGTTGAATCTACATAAAGAAGATCTGTGTCTGCTACGAGATCTGAGAAGTAACCATTTGCAGGAGATCCATTTCCAATAGTTGTGCCATCAATATTTCCGCCATTGATATCAACATTAGAATCCTCTTGAGTTGCAATGCTTCCCAGACCTAAAGTGCTTCTCTGTTCACTATCACTTGAATCATCTAACAGACCTTCAGCAGCTGTGCTAAGTGTAACTTGACTTGTTGTGCCACCAGAGATTTTTAAAAGCCCTTCGTATGAAGAAATATCTGCTTCCATACCACCACTTTCATGGGTGAGGGTGCCAGTTATTTTTGATGCAGCAACACCACTAATTTTTGCATCTGTAATACCTGAGTCCTTTACTTGAATCGCATCACTACTTATTTCAATGGTAGAATCATCCACATTTACATTAAAGGTTCTGTCTGCAGATAAATCACCACCACCGGTTAAACCATCTCCTGCAATCATTTGTGTAGACCCTCCAAAGGTATCTACCCAGCTCAGGTTTCCTGAACCATCTGTTTGTAAAACCTGATTTGCGGTGCCATCTGCTGAAGGTAGTGTAAAGGTTACATTTGCAGAGACCGAATCGGCTGATTGAATGATTGTTTTAAAATCATCTGAACTTTGATTATCATGCAATATAATCTGGCCGGGTGCTGCGGTGCCATCTTTACCCAAGGTGATTGCTGCACCTTCAATGTCTGTTGTACCTGTGGTTGTTAAGTCAGTAAATTTTCCAGCCTGAGGGGATGCTATGCCTATTGATGTGTCATCAATTGCACCACCGTCAATATCAACCGATGTACTGTCCTGGGTTGCAATGCTTCCCAGTCCTAATGTTGTTCTCTGGTCACTAACACTTGAATCATCTAACAGATCTTCGGCAGCTGAGCCAAGGGTAACTTGGCTTGTAGAGCCACTAGAGATTTTCAAAAGCCCTTCGTAAGCAGAAATATCTGCTTCCAAACCACCATTTTCATGGCTAAGGGTCCCACTTATTTTTGATGCTGCGACATCATTGATTTTAGCATCTGTAATGCCTGTGTCCTTAAGTCGTAATATATCATTAAAGAGCTCAATTGTTGAATCGTCAACTCTAACAGCCAGTTCACTGCCACCACCGCCTTCAAGACCATCACCTGCAGCATCGGATGAAATGCGCAAACTGCCAGAATCAATTTCAAGGCCTTCACCAGGTGTTAATTCCAATGTTGCACGTTGTGAAGATATATCTGAATCATCAAGAAGCGCTTCTCCGGCACTTGTTATTGTCAAAGAACTGGTTGAACCACCAGATATTTTCACAAGCCCATCAAAGTCAGAAACATCTGTTTCCAATCCGCCTTTTTCGTGAGAAACAATACCATATGTAATGCCCATGGAAACCCAATTTTGACCATCGCTGATCACAGATATTTCATCATATTGATTGGAAACATCCAGTGCCGTTCCCCCACTACCACGATTGACACCATCAATTGTTTCGCTGGCATTGGTAGCAATGGTTAAAGCATTTGTTGCATCCATTTTTTTGATGGTAAAAATGCGGTTAGGCACTGTTGAAGCCTCGGGCATTGTCAGGGTGATATTGCCTGAAGCCAGAATAATATCATCGGTATCTTCAACGGTATAATTGCTTGAAATTTCCTTAATCAGCCGTCCACCAGATGTTTTTGCCCGAAATGCTGACCAGGTATTTGTCAATGGAATCAACTGATCTAACGATTCTCCTGAAACTGACACACCCAGATAGTATTGCTGAGCAAATGAAAGCGTATATGGGAATGAGACAGATGAGCCAAGTTCAATACTATAAATACCTCTTACCACAGTTGGTGTATGTGATTCTTCCCATACCTTATTTGCAGTGTCATCAACCGGTCCATCCCACAGACTGACTGTCATGGGATACGAACCATCTGTTACTGGCTCTCCATCACTTTTGGTGAGATAACCTTGAAAATTGACAGTATCTTGATTAATTTCTGCATATACTGTCACTGAAAAAAGTGCGAATAAAAGAAAAACGATTGACATTGACTTTAACATTTTTGCCTTAAACATTTAATCCTCCTAAGTTGTTAATTAATTAAGATGCTGATCATAAGTTTTCTGATCTAAAGAAGTTCTCCATATTTTTAAGTTTTTGGTTGGAGTCTCAGATCTTTAGATTTGGGTGTTTAAAAAAATAACGAATTGATAAGATAACTTACAACCAAATCAAAAGATTTTTGATCTCCAGGTATATAAATTTTTATAATTTCAATTTTATAATTAATTTATTGATTGGTCTGTTGGCTTTATGCCATAATTGCGTGGAATCCAAAAGGTAATCTTCAAAAAAAAATTTAATAGATAAAATTTTTTTTTGCATTTAGGAACCCATCATTTTTAAGCTGTTAAAATAAGAGCAATCTACAACGAAAAATAAAGCCCCAAATAATCATCGAAGGTACTGCAACCGGAACAGCCATGACGTTACCAATCAGAATGCCGCTGTTCTTGTTAGCAGTGTAAATTCGGAAATTCATAAATTAAATATTAAATAGTACAATGATTTTATTTCGAAAAAAATTTATCTTTCCTTCCTTTCACCCAATCTTTACCACTTCAAAGACTACAAAAGCATACAATTTTAATATCAAGTAAGAATCCGAAAGGTCAAATATAGTTATTTGTTACGTGCTTTCTATAACAGCTATATCATTTCTGTCAATAAGAAATCACTGAAAATGAATTGTTTTTTGAATAGCAACATGAGGTGTGTCTCATAAAAACAACTAATTGTGCAGAAATTCTGCCAGGGCAGTCATCTCCAAATCTTTGATCACATTAAAATTCGATATTTATCTTTGTCATCAGGATGGATTTCGACTTCAATAATATGTCAAATTGGTATAGGGTTGTTTGGATGAAGGTTCAATAAAAAATCAGTGCAAGGCATGCATAATATATTTTTAATTTTCATTGTGAAAACCCCTCTGTACAAAAGGCAAGTTTTTGCTTCAGGGTAATCCTCTTGAAAAGCAACTAAACCATTCAGCATTTTGGGTTTGACTTGTGAAGTATTTTTTATCTCAATGGCACAAAATATGTCTTTCCCATATACAACAATCAAGAAAGGGGTCAAGTCTGCTCTTGACTCTTAGTCTTCATTGGGTGGGTGATATGTATGGGCAAATTTGCAGAGAGGGGTGGTTGTTGTTTGGTTTCTTGTCTGAACTCTGATGCGTCTGATTATTATGATGGACTATGATTTCTGGGTTGTTTGTTATTTGTAGGATTGGAGAAGTGTGGGGGATTGGACGCGTGATGAATGGTTTAGCTGTCAGGTTGAGATAAGTGATTAAAATATTTATAAATTGTTTGTCCTTTTTTTGAATCAGAATTTACAGAATTTTATGAATTTTCAGAATTAAGAAATAAGAAATAAGAAATAAAGTGTATATTAAATAAAGATTTATACATTTATGAATAATTTCAATTGTTTGAAATTGTGTTATTTTCTTATAATATAACACACTATTTTTCTTTTTTTCTTAATTCTGAAAATTCTTTAAATTCTGTAAATTCTGATTCTAAAAAAAAGGTTGAACAATTTTGCACCAGTTATGTTCATGTATGGAAAGAGGGAAAGGGTTCAAGTCTGCTCTTGACTCTTAGTCTTCACTGGGTGGGTGATATGTATGGGCAAATTTGCAGAGAGGGGTGGTTGTTGTTTGGTTTCTTGTCTGAACTCTGATGCGTCTGATTATTATGATGGACTATGATTTTTGGGTTGTTTGTTTTTTGGAAAGGGGCCAAGTCTGCTCTTGACTCTTAGTCTTCATTGGGTGGGTGATATGTATGGGTAAATTGGTAAGAGGGGGTTGTTGTTTGGTTTCTTGTCTGAACTCTGATGCGTCTGATTATTATGAAGGACTATGATTTTTGGATTGTTTGTTATTTGTAGGATTGGAGAAGTGTAAAGGAGGGGTCGCTTTTTCTTAATTCTGAAAATTCTTTAAATTCTGTAAATTCTGATTCTAAAAAAAAGGTTGAACAATTGTGCACCAGTTATTTATAAAAGATGAAAAGATTTTCATCGTTTCATGTCAGCTAACTATCTTATCCAATATGCTTTAAATGCTTTTAACTCTTCTAACCTGTCTAATTCATGATGGTCAGCTGTCACGAGCGGACTCTTTCTTATATTCGCTTCTGCAACTGCTATTGAGTCAGCCAGGGATATTTTATGTTTCGCTTTTAGCATACCAGCCTCTATAAAAACCTCATCTGACATTGAATGAATAATCTGTATTGGTAATTTTTTTATGGTTTGTAAAACTGATTCAGCTGATTCAACCCCATCATCTCTGTAAACCCCATAGTATATTTCCAAAAGATTAATTTTGTTCATAATTAAATCAGTTTTTCCACTTATTGCTTTTTCAAGCAATTTTTCCACTATATCTGACCCGACTTCATCATTTAAAAATGCAATTAAAGCACATGCGTCAAAAACAAATGTTTTTTTCATTTTTCGATTGCTTTCTCATCTTGTTTCAATTGAAAATACCTTTCAGTTGAGAATCTTTTATCCTTTAAAAGTCCTCTGGCTTCTTTTATATTATCACTAACTGTTTTCATAATGAAACCATCTTTAATTTCAATAAATTGTATTACTTTTCCGATAAACTTTCTGACAATATAATCTGGAAGCCTTATTTGTTCAGTTTCTACTCTTAAAGTATACATTATTTATTTTCTCCCTTTTAACAATATGTTTTGTTCTTATTTAGTTGAATAGTGTTTCGAACTAATTATCCAAAACGTCAAAAAACATAAACATTGCAATAAAAATACAGTGGTGTGCATTAATATGTTTTCCAACACCTTTTCTTTACATTTGGGCAAAGGCACATACAAATTATATTTTTCTGGAAATAATCCAAAAATAAGGTTAATAAATAAACCAACTGTTCTTTATAAAACCCTTTTATTTCATAGTTCAAAACAATTTCAAATGAGATAATCGATTCAAATTTCTAACGATATATTACTTTTATATTTAATTTTGACGAGAGAAACTTTACAACTTAATTGCACGTTCATACGAAACGCTATTCAAGGGAGGTTATCGTGTAAAATTGGTCAACTATTTCTGCGATACAAAGATTATTATTCAAAAAGAAACTGAAATCAAAAGCTGAAAATCCAGCATATTTTAAACCAGATAGTTTTAAACCAGATCACTTAAACTGGAACAATTAGAACCAAGACTTCTACTATCTGGTGATCCAATTTCAGAAACAGCAAATTCATTTTTTACGATACTTACTGACCATTTCTAGTACAAAATCTGAAATAAATAGTCTCTGAAGTATTATAAAGAATCGCCTCTGACCTTTCTGTAATACCGATGCAATTACTCCCTGCCCATTGTGTCATGGCAATGTTATTCTGTAACCATATGAA
>Ga0272440_1002696_pt1 | contig 13652 bp, 11 predicted proteins | sample SSMMMBAug17_FD_192440 | JGI IMG/M metagenome (GOLD analysis project Ga0272440, IMG submission 192440) | Marine sediment archaeal communities from Little Sippewissett salt marsh, Falmouth, MA, United States - SSM-MMB-Aug17 | ecosystem: Environmental > Aquatic > Marine > Wetlands > Sediment ...
TGTTATTGTTTCAGCGGCAAAAATAATGAACGTTTTTAGGGCTGACTTAAGATCAGAATGATGATCGTTCAACTTTGATTTTTCCAAACGCCTGATTTTGGGGGTATGATTCGATGGTAAATATGGGAGATTGAAGTTTATATTAATAAAAAAGAAATTCAAGCATAAATGATAAGTTTGGTACACTTATGCTTGTTTTTAAATTGATGAACAGGATGACGCATTCGTCTCATTTCATAATAGAATATTCGGCTAGCCAAAAATTAAAATGTAATGAACGTTTTTGCGCCATCCATAGATCTGAACGACTATTATTGTTTTCGTTCGTGCAATTCTTTTTTAATATCAAGGCATCGCTCTTCGGTCAAATCGTAATTCCACATGACTAAAATGGCCAATAAGGCTGTAAGTGCTGGAACAATAATATCCGCAATTCGTAATTGGGTCATCGTTTCGACTGATTGTGTCGCCAAACCTGGGTCGAATCCAACATATTTCAAAACAGCACCGCCAAGAACCATGGCCAATGCTTGGCCCAGTTTAACCATCCACCAATAGATGGCTCCAAACGTGCCTTCTTTTCGCGGTTCACCATTTTCCAATTCGTCTAGGTCGCACACATCAGCTGTCATACTCATCATCAGGGTGAATAAGCCGCCAATACCGAAAGCCATTAATGGAAGTGGCATAAAGAGCAAGTATGGATTAGATGGATTAAAACACCACCACTTAAGCCCATAACCAACAATGGAAATTGCAGTTGAAATGATAAAAGCGTTTTTCTTGCCCACTTTGCCGGATATCCATGATATAATAGGAATGATCAAAAATGCTGTAATCATGGCGTTGACAGTGGAAAACCATGCCGGCCAATTACCAGCATCGCCATAGCTCCCATTAAACATATGGAACACAATGATAAAAAAACTGAATGATGCTACAATTTGAAATCCATTAAAGATCAAAAAAGTAGCGCTGCATAATTTGACAAAGGGTTTGTTTTTACTGACCTGAATTAAGCCCACGAAAAGGTCTTTTATGTTGGAGAACAACGAGATAAATGTAATCTTTTCTCTGTCATCTACTTTTGATGGCTCCAGACCACCTTCTTTACAAAAAAATGCGGGGAGTATACCAAAGAGGATACATGCACCACCAACCAGAATGGAAAGTTTACGAACGCCTTCTGCCTGTGTTTCAAATAGCTCTGGAGATGCAATGAGTACCCAAAACCATGGAACGATCATCCATGCGAATTGACCTACAGTTTGCGAAAATGCCATCAAGCGGGTACGTTCATTGTAATCTGATGTCAATTCATATCCTAAACCGACCAGAGGGGTTGCGAATATGGTATTTCCAACTAAATATACCAGAGAAAAAATAAGAAAATACCAAAAGTTGTAAGTCTGCGAGTTTGTTTCATCAAGTTGCCACAGAAGCATAAAGAATAAGCCACTTAATATGGCGCCGATGAAAACATATGGTCGTCTCCTTCCCCATCTAGTGACAGTATTGTCAGAAACAAACCCCATAATAGGGTCAGTAATGGCATCAAAAATCCTCGGCAAACCTCCTAATAAACCTGCCAAAAAAGGATCCATGCCAAAGGCAGTTAGCAAAAAGAACATGAAAACTCCCAACGCACCCGGCAACAGGTTATTCACCATTGAGCCGGCACCGAAAGCAGCTTTCGATAAAAAAGGGACTCTATCACTGGCAGCAATTTCGTGTTTTGACATGATTCTCCATTTCGATTGTTTGATCTCTATATCTAAGGATCAATTAATAAAGTTACATCGGGTTGATTGCCCGAGCATTGGTTGATACATTATAAATTGCAACCACTGATCCTTATTTGAATTAGTGGCAGCATACTTATTCTCATCTATTGTCAGTTTTTAAAAGACCCCTCTGCAATTTTCTTTTAAAGTCACCACGATCCTGTCAACTTCAGAAGCACCTTTTGGAATTTCTTCCAATTTTAATCCAGGATATGAATTTGCATCTTTCCAACGTTGAATGGTCGAACTAAAAAATTGAGAAGCTGATGCATCTGCTTCATAGGCGATCATTTCATACTTTTCATCTTTGTCACCACCATATCTGGTAATAACTTGCCATTCCCCATTCCTTTTAAAGGAAGTGTTGGTATGATCAGATTGGGGATAATATCTGTTATCTGAAGGTTTGAGCAGTATCCAAATATCCTTATCGTGAGACTCCGGATACACTCCCATGGCTAATACACGACAATTGATAGCATCTCCTTCAACCGGGGATATTATCTGTACTTTTTTTACCGGAAACTCAACAGGTAATTTGTTCCCTGTCGCAACTTGCTCAATATGAGGTGGCATTGTAATAAATTCGGTGTGGGCACCAAACATGATGAGTAAAAGGCCAATCACACCAAGAGCAACTTTTATTTTTATGTTTATTAAATTTATGCTGACAATAATCGCAAAAAGGATCAGTACAGCGCCAAGAATTGTGATTAATATTTCTGTAGACATGTTTAAATCTTTCAGTAATGGTTTAAATATTTAATGGTTAAAAAGTTCTCATTGCTTATTTATTAATGATATAAATTAAAAAAAAAAAATAATCAATAGAAAATTTTAGAATAATAAAAAAAAATTTAGAGGTATCAAAAAGCCGGACATTTCTGAAATTTATGTCATCATTTACAAGAAATTAACCTGTAAATTTTTTTATTTATTATTGACACATAATCGATTTCTTAGTAATGATCAATCAAAAAAAAGCAAATAAATCAAATAAAGCAAATTCTTATCCTAAAAAGATGAAGGAACATCACGAAACAATGAAAAAGACCACAATCTCCCTTAAGTCGAAATTGACCATATTATCAGTCATACCATTGCTTTGCGCATTGGGTTTTGCGGTTCGCCTTACGACAGAACGTATTGCAGATTTGAATGAGTTCAAGTCGTTTGTTCGCGTAATGACTTTGGCGGGGCATTTGTCTGAAGTCAATCAGCTCACAGGGAAAGAAATGAGCAAAATATGGTCCTATACCCCCACCAGTGTGGATGAGGTCGGGATTGATGTGGTATCAAATGTGCGCAAATCTCATGAAGAAGCTGGTGTTGCTATGGATAAAGCCTGGACGAAGATGCAGGCGTATCGCAATACGCTTGATTTTTCGAATTTCGATGAAGGTCTGATTGGTGTCATTGAAAATACAGACAGAAACTATGCAGCCCTGAAAAAGCATCGTATCGCCATGAAAGAGACGATGCATTGGAATTTTTTGATTGCGCCATATAACAAATTCCAAGAAAGTGTTCAGGCAATTTATCCTGCAATGCTCAAGGAGACGTCAGATAAGGATCTCAACTTAATGCTCACTGCTTATAATCTCTATCTGGATTACCATTATTCCTGTGTTCAATACGTGGGCTTAATAATCTGGGGGCACCAGATCCCCAAAATGCCCCCATCCGGATATGTTAAACTGGAGGCATTCTACAAGCAAAGCGTTACACTGTTTAAGCATTTTCGAAGGTTGGCGACATCTAAGATCGTGGCTGAAGTTGAAAGTTACTTGAATGACAGCCGGGGACAGTGGGTGCAAAAGCAAGTGGAAGAGATCACAGTGGGTGATTTTGGTGAATATCACGTTTTCGATCGCAGTGGCGATATGGAAAAAGAGTTCAAGGAAAAGGCGGAATCGCGGAATCGTGATCTGGGCAAAGTGATGACCTCAATGCGCAACGAAATCTTTGACTACACGAACGACCGGATCAATCAATTGACCTTTAAGAGAAATATTACAGTTTGTATCACCTTGCTTTTGATCGGATTTTCTCTCAGTTTTACCTTTGTATTCGGGTCCCGCATCACGAAGACAATTATCCAAATCACTGAAGGTATTGCGACAGGGACTTCCCAAGTTTTCACAGCGGCGTCACAGATTTCCGAAGCCAGTGACAGCCTTGCCCATACATCTCGCGTACATGCGGCTGGTTTTGAAAAAACCAACGCATTGGTCGCACAGATCAAGGAAATGACACAAGCGACAGCAGACAATGCGCGAAGAGCGTCCAAGATGATTGAGGGGACTTCTGCGATCATAAGCGATTCTGCCGAGACGATGAGCAAGATGAGTGATTCCATGACGCAGATTGCTGATAATAGCGTTGAAACACAGAAAATCATGGTGACAATCAATGATATCGCTTTCCAGACAAATATTTTATCCTTAAATGCTGCGGTTGAAGCTGCTCGTGCGGGAGAGGCTGGAGCTGGCTTTGCGGTAGTTGCGGATGAAGTCCGCTCCCTTGCTCGGAAGTCTGCTACTGCGTCGGATAATACCAGCCGGCTGATGAAAGAATCGAGTGCGAGCATTAACAACGGCATGAACTGTATGGGACGAGCAAGCGAAGCCTTTAAGCGGTTCGAAGAAAGCGCGAAAGAAATTTTTGAGCATGTTTCCGAAATTGATGCAGCAAACGAAAAACAAGCACTCGCAATTAAAAAAGTGGGGCAGGCCGCCAGCAGCATGGACAAGGCAACGCAAAGCAATGCAGAAAACGCTGCAGATTGCGCAGCCTCAGCTGCTACTCTTCATCACGAAGCGGAACAGCTTGATGGATTTGTTCAGAATCTAAAGAACATTGTCTACGGGTCGTAAACACCTAAACAAACCAGCCCAATTGGGAAACGTAAACGCGAAACGCTGGTCAATCCGCATGATCCGATCATGCACATGCATTTAATTATCAAAAATCATCTTGACATATCCCTTTATTTTGTCTATAGATTGTCAATTCTGGCAAATGGCATTAAATGGTGAACCTTATTATTTAATCATAAATTCAAATACTTAAAAGAATAACCCAATGACTTTTATTAACATCTTGGAACAACACAAGCAAAAAATTATAGATCAATGGTTTGATCGCATTGTGAATACGTATCCAAAGGATACATCCCGCTTTTTGCAAAAGGAGCAAGATCCTTTTGCCAATCCTGTGGGCAATGTGACTCTGAACAGCATTGAAGAATTGTTTAATCAACTGCTACGTGAAAAAACAGACCCGCAATTTCTAAAGGATCATATTGATCCAATCTTGCGTATACGTGCAATTCAAAATTTTTATGCATCAGATGCGGTTGGTTTTATTTTAGACCTGAAACCGATTGTTCGAAAAATGATGCGAGATCAAAAAATTACCTTGGAATTAAACGATTATGTTGCATTTGAAATGCGAGTAGATCAGCTGGTGTTGTATGCATTTGATATCTTTATGTCATGCAAAGAAAAAATATATGATTTAAAAGCCAATGAAGTCAGGAATCAATCTTTCGAAGCATTGGAAAGAGCGAACCTGCTAAAACCCGATAAGACAACGGCGTAAGCATTGATTGAATCGTCTGGCGAACAGCGAAATCATTGCTATGACCAAAATATTATATTAAGTGAGGTTTGTAATGAATGTGAATTATCTGTTTTCACTATTAGTCGTGGTGGCATTGTTATTGTTTGCATGGGTTGGTGCCGGTGTGTGGGAGATGAAATATCTGTTTGGTGTATTTATCCCATATGCGGCATTTATCACATTTGCAATGGGAGTGATCTATCGGATCATCAATTGGGCACAGTCTCCAGTCCCATTTCGTATTCCCACCACATGTGGACAGGAACAGTCACTTCCCTGGATCAAACAAAACAAAATTGACAATCCCTCTACTTTAGGGGGGGTGATTGTCCGGATGTTGCTTGAAGTCCTTTTTTTCCGATCTTTATTCCGAAATATTAAAATGGAATTCAATGCAGGCAAGCGCATTGCCTACGAATGGGAAAAATGGCTCTGGTTGGCAGCGCTGGCTTTTCACTGGTCATTTTTGGCTGTACTGGTTCGGCATCTGCGATTTTTTACTGAACCGGTTCCTTTTGCGATCCAGATGATTGAAGAAGTGGACTCGATCATGCAAATAGGATTACCTGTCATTTTTATCAGTGGCTTTGTCTTGTTAGCAGCCGCGACCTATTTGTTTATCCGAAGGGTTGTTATCCCGCAGGTGCGTTATATTTCATTGCCTGCTGATTATTTCCCATTGTTTCTGATCATGGCCATTGCAATTACTGGCATGTTCATGCGATATCTTACAAAGGTGGATATCATCAGTATCAAAGAAATGACAATGGGTCTTGTTTCTCTTCAACCAACAATCCCCGATGGTGTGGGCACATTATTCTTTGTGCATTTGTTTCTTGTTTGTATCTTGTTTGCCTATTTTCCATTTAGCAAACTGATGCATGCCGGCGGTGTTTTCATGAGTCCCACCAGAAATTTGATCAACAACAATCGTGCAAAGCGACATGTCAATCCCTGGAATTATCCAGTTAAAATTCATTCATATGAAGCCTATGAAAATGAATTTCGGGATCGCATGATTGAGGCAGGATTGCCGGTGGATAAAAAGGAGTAAAGAATGTCAGATGAATTGAAACCAGATGCATTTTTATCGAAAATAGATGGATGTCATCAGGAATCGCCTACAAGAGATTGGATGGATACGCCCATCAGTATACGTAAGGGCATGTATTGCTATGCATCCAATCCAAAAAGCGTTGAATATGTTGGTTTGCCCAATGCTCGAAAATGGAATCCAACCGATGAAGACTGGAAATTACCAGACAACTGGAAAGAAATCCTTCATAATGGATTTAAGGAACGTCTGGAACGATTCAGAACCATTAAGATTTTCATGGATATTTGTGTGCGATGCGGTGCATGCGCAGATAAATGTCATTTTTTTATCGGTACGGGCGATCCCAAAAATATGCCAGTTCTACGAGCAGAATTATTACGTTCAGTGTATCGAAATGATTTCACCACTGCGGGTAAAATTCTGGGTCGCTTGAATGGCGCAAGAGAATTAACCATTGATGTCTTAAAAGAGTGGTGGTATTATTTCTTTCAATGCACAGAGTGTCGAAGATGTTCAGTATATTGTCCCTATGGTATTGATACAGCTGAAATTACAATTATGGGTCGTGAATTACTCAACCTTTTGGGCCTCAACATTGACTGGATTGCAACACCAGTAGCGAATTGTTACCGGACAGGAAATCACTTGGGAATTCAGCCACATGCGTTTAAAGACATGTTGGATTTCTTTGTAGAAGATATTGAAGAGATTACCGGACTCGCCATTGAACCCAGCTTCAACAAAAAAGGCGCAGACATCCTGTTTATTACACCTTCAGGCGATGTTTTTGCCGATCCGGGTACATATACCTGCATGGGATACATGATCCTGTTTCATTACTTAAAGGTCAAATATGGCCTTGAAGTCACATGGAGTACCTATGCATCAGAGGGGGGAAACTTTGGCTTTTTTACATCACATGAAACAATGAAACGCCTGAATTCCAAAATGTATGCTGAAGCCAAGCGACTGGGTGTGAAATGGATTTTGGGGGGTGAATGTGGTCATATGTGGCGTGTGATCCATCAATACATGGACACCTTGAATGGCCCTGCCGATTTTCTTGAAACACCAGTTTCTCCTATTACAGGCACGCGATTTGAGAATGCCGCATCCACTAAAATGGTTCATCTCACCGAATTTACTGCTGACTTAATCAAACATAACAAGCTTGAATTGGACAAAAGCCGCAATGATGGCAAGATCATTACATTTCATGACTCATGTAATCCATCACGTGGAATGGGGCTATTGGAAGAGCCCCGGTATATCATCAATGAAACCTGTAACCAATTCTTTGAAATGCCATCCAATACAATACGAGAACAAACCTTTTGTTGTGGCAGTGGCGCAGGACTTAATGCCGGTGAAAACATGGAATTGCGTTTAGCGGGGGGGTTGCCCAGAGCCAATGCAGTCAAGTATGTGCATGAAAAACATGATGTTAACATGCTGGCATGTATTTGTGCAATTGATCGTGCGGCTTTGCCTACATTGATGGAATACTGGGTGCCTGATGTCGATGTCACCGGTGTGCATGAACTTGTGGCCAATGCATTGGTTTTGCCCGGTGAAAAAGAAAGGGAAACCGATTTAAGAGGTGACCCCTTGAAATCAATGGAGGGTGATGATGCCAAATAAAAAAATATATGATCGAGAAATCGTAGTGATCGGCCTTGCTATATTTGTTGCATTGATCAGTTTTCCATTCTGGTTTAATCTGGGAAAAGCAGCACCAGCACCGGAACTGAAATTGTCTGATAAGGCAAAGGCAGCAAAGCAATGTATCGCACCTACACCCTATATGAGAGCGGAACATATGGCCATTCTGGATGTATGGCGAGATACTGTTGTTCGTGACGCCAAACGGGTTTATTCTGTCAACGATGGTCGCCAATTCAACATGAGCCTGTCTACTGGTGAAAACTCATGTATGGGATGTCATGTAACAAAGGCTGATTTTTGTGATAAATGCCATAATTATGCATCAGTCAGGCCGTATTGTTGGGATTGCCACATCGCGCCGAAGGAGAATAAATGATGGAAAATAGCAGAAGAAGCTTTTTAAAGATTGCCGGCGTTACTGCAGCCGGTTTGGGTTTGAAACCAGTCACTGATGTTTTGGCTTCAGGCGGGCACCAGGTAAAATCATCTCCCATCGGCGATGTCTCAAAAGGCAAAGATGTTCTCACAGCAAAGCGATGGGCAATGGTGATTGATGTGAAAAAAATGGCCCATGACAACACGGCACATAAATGCGTTGAAGCTTGCCATAAATTGCATAATGTTCCGAAATTGAAAAATAAGCGACATGAAGTCAAGTGGATCTGGGAAGAAGAGTTTCATCATGCATTTCCCGGAAAGCATCATGCGCATGTATCTGAAGCTATTGAGCATGCACCATTTCTTGTTTTGTGTAACCATTGTGAGAATCCTCCCTGTGTTCGAGCCTGTCCGACAAAAGCAACATTTCAGCGGGAAGATGGGATCGTTTTGATGGATTTTCATCGGTGCATTGGATGTCGTTTTTGCATGGCAGCCTGTCCTTATGGTTCCCGAAGTTTTAATTTCAGGGATCCCCGGCCATTTATCGAAGAAACGCAAGAAAATTTTCCCACACGCATGAAGGGTGTTGTGGAAAAATGCAATTTCTGCGCCGAACGATTGGCAGTAGGGAAACAACCCGCCTGTGTGGATGTATCAGATGGTGCGCTTATATTTGGCGATCTGGATGATGAGAATTCCGAAGTTCGGAAAGTGCTTAAATCCAATTATGTGATCCGACGTAAACCAGGTCTGGGAACAGGACCACAGATATATTATATGGTATAAGGATGTATTGTTCTTTAGAGCAATCAAGAAAATAAAGAGGTGTTTATGCTTGAAAGAGCGCTTAATGGAAACAAGAATTACTGGGCCTGGTTGATGGTATTGATGTCAATAATCGGCGTGGCAGTGGTATTTTATCTGTACCAACTCTGGTTTGGACTGGGTGTTACCGGCATGAGTCGGGATGTCTCCTGGGGATTTTATATCGCTCAGTTCACATTTCTTGTTGGTGTTGCTGCCTCGGCAGTCATGCTGGTTTTGCCCTATTACCTTCATCACTACAAGGCATTTGGAAAAATAACAGTATTGGGTGAATTTGTTGCGATTGCAGCGGTAACCATGTGTTTGCTTTTCATTCTTGCAGATCTTGGACAACCGCAACGCATGTTAAATGTCATTTTTTATGCAACACCGCACTCCATGTTATTTTGGGATATGATTGTCTTGAATGGTTATTTGTTTTTAAATGTAATTGTGGGATGGAATGCGCTATCAGCTGAAAGCAAAGGTGTACCACCCCCCAAATGGGTTAAACCATTCATATACATTTCCATTCCCTGGGCAGTGAGTATTCACACTGTTACCGCATTTTTGTACTGTGGTTTACCGGGACGTGGATTCTGGTTGACCGCTGTTTTGGCACCCAGATTTTTGGCATCAGCATTTGCTGCAGGCCCTGCTTTATTGATTTTGCTGTGCTTGCTACTTCGTAAAATTACGCGATTTGATGCGGGAAACGAAGCCATTCAAATGCTTGCAAAAATTGCAACCTATGCCATAATCATCAATGTCTTTTTCTTTTTCTGTGAAGTTTTCGTCGCATGCTACAGCCAGATCCCCGAACATATGGATCATCTCAAATATCTATTTTTTGGATTACATGGAAAAGGTGCATTGGTGCCATTTATGTGGTTATCGATGATACTAATGTTAATTGGATTTTTTATGCTGCTGGTTCCCAAAGTGCGAACCAACGAATCAACCCTGGCAGTTGCCTGTGTGGCCATATTTATTGGCACATGGATTGATAAAGGCCTGGGAATGATTTCTGGTGGTTTTGTGCCCAATCCTTTACATCACGTTAATGAATATATTCCCACTATTCCTGAAATTATTATTACAATGGGAATTTATGCCATTGGTATGCTGGTTTTAACTGTATTATACAAAATGGCAATTTCTGTAAAAGAGGAAGCAGCGGGTCTTTCGTAGTTTATTTATTTGTCGGGTAAAGCTTTAATTTACCCGACAAATGTGATTAAAATATCTGAATTTTTACCTAATCTTTTTGATTATCAACAAAATCCATTATTAGAGAAAGATCTCCTTCTTCATCCGCTTTAATTATCATGTCAGGATATCGTTTCTTAAATACATTAATCATCGCAGCATTTTCACGTAAGACGATTGCAGTAAAACCTTTATAATTATTATTTTTGGCAATACCTTCAAGAACTTCGAGTAAATATGACGCCATCCCCTGCCCTTGAAAATCTTCACGAACAACAAATGCAACTTCTGCACGATTTTCCTCAGCTCCGGCATAGGTGCCAATACTCATAATTTCTTTTCGTCCTTTGTTTCTTACCAGACCGATTATAGAGATAAGTGTGCTGTAGTTCACTGACGCCCAATGTTTCTGGGCCATCTCATGAGTGAACGTCTTTAGCCGCTGAAAAAAACGAAAATAGACAGTTTCTTCTTTTAAAGAATAGAAAAAATTGCGATATTCAAACTCATCTGATGGCAATAATGGGCGAACAGCAATATTTTTACCATTCTTTAGCTGCTTGTGAGATTTGTACCCCTCAAGAAACAATAAATCGGCTTTATGGGGGGGGAGCTGATCCTTGAAGATATATCGATGTTTTTTGGCTTCTTCAATTAATTCCTCCCTAAACTTTGGATGCGCAATTTGAGCCAGCTCCATTACACGTTGATAAATCCCCTTTCCATAAAGTTCTGCGATACCATATTCAGTTACAACAAAGTTGACATCACCTCGTAATGTACCAACACCCGCGCCATCACCTAAATTACTGACAATCCTGGAAACAGTCCCATTTTTAGCTGTTGAAGGCAAGGCTATAATTGAAAACCCGCCTTTGGACATGGCTGCACCCCGAATAAAATCTGCCTGGTCTCCAATTCCACTATAAAATTTAAATCCAACCGAATCCGTACAAATCTGACCTGTTAAATCAACTTCAAGGGCTGAACTAATTGAAACAAAATTATCATTTTTTGCAATGACATTTGGATCATTCACAAAATCCGATGATCTGAAATAGAAAAGCGGATTATTATCTACAAAATCATACAATTTCAATGTTCCAGCACAAAGGCTTGTTACTGCTTTACCAGGCAGCAATTTTTTTTTAGAATTATTGATCACACCTCTTTTAAAAAGGGGAACCATTTCATCAGTAACCATTTGTGTATGAAGGCCCAGATTTTTCTTATGAAAAAGACTACCAAGAATGGCACTGGGAAGACTGCCAAACCCGATCTGAAGTGTTGCACCATCTTCAATCAATTCAGATACATAGAAGCCGATACGCCTGGTTACTTCCTTGTCATGAACAATTGGGATAACAGTCACAATAGGCTCTTCATAAGGAACAAGATAGTCAATCTTGTCCACATGTATAAAACTGTCGCCCATTGTTCTCGGCATTCTGGGGTTAACTTGTGCAATAATCATTTTTGCATATTGAACTGCCGGATATGTGACATCAACCGAAATCCCCAGACTACAAAAGCCATAGCGACATGGAGGACTTACCTGAACCAGAGCAACGTCAAGGCCGATATGATTGTTTCGAAATAATTTGGGAATTTCTGATAAATAGGCTGGAACGTAATCAATTTTCCCATCAAATGCCGCTTGACGCATACGTGCGCTAACAAAAAATAATTTGATAAAAAAACGACGCATAATATCAGGATCATCTACAAATTGAGCCAATGTGGATGATAACATTTGGTAGATCATGATGTCATGCATGCTTTTGTCATTGACAAGAGTTCGTATTAAATGTTGCGGTTCACCCGAGCCTGTGCCCAAAAACACGCGGCTGCCACGCTTGATTTGGGCGATAGCTTCCGCACCTGATTTTACTTTATGCTGATTACCAGGTAAATCAAGGTGAAATGAACCCTTTTGATTGTTTTGATTATTTAGATTGGTTGGCATATTTTTTTATCCATATTCTACGTGTTTTTCGAGTAGAAATACAATTTATGAAACACTTTCAAACGTATCTACTCAACTTAAATGAAGATGATTCCTATTGTCAAGATTTTTTCTTAATTTGTTATTTAGAGTCAATATCTAGGTTTTCCGCCTGTATGGTAACTGCTTTAGAATTGATGAATTATTGTTGTGTTTGATTCATGCGTATATTTTTTTTATTCATAACATAACATATATAATTATCGGACAACTTTGATTTTTCCAAACAGGTGATGTGAGGTGTCAGTGATTGTCCATTTAAATTGGAAAAACCAAAGTTGTGAGATAATATAAATTATTATTATCTTGATAAAAAATCAATATTATATTATTTTCCTTAAAACTATCAAAAATCGGTCTGATAATGTTTGCTACAACAAATCGATTTATTGTGAAACGTTATTAATTATTGAGGGTGAACCATCGGGTTCTATGTTCATTTTAATCTTTATTTTGATATTAAGGAGTATACAATGTCAGCAAAAAGCAACAGTTCTTTTCAAACAAAGAGTTTTGGAAAAGGATCACTAATTATCAAAGAAGGTCAGGAGAGTAAAGAATCATTTCTAATTAAAAAAGGATATGTAGCAATTTATAAGGTATCCAATAACCAAAAAATTATCATCGATCAGTTAGGTACTGGAGAAATTTTCGGAGAAATGGGGGCCCTTGCAGGAAGTAAAAGATCCGCCAATGCTGTCGCATTAGAACCAACAGAAGTGATCGTGCTTCAACAGCAAGTCTTGTCTGAAGCATTAAAAAAATCCCCACCTTTGATTTCTTCAATCACCTCTCTTTTGATTAAAAGGTTAAATAGAACCGGTAAAATTTTGTATGAAGGGCCAGAACATGTTAGTTCTGATGATACTGATATTTCATATGCATATCCTAAAATTTGTTCGCTTCTGGAAATTATCTGCATGACACACCCGGAAAGAAAAGAGCCTTTAAAAATTCCATTGTATGTTCTTTCCGCTAAAATTCAAAAAATTGTGGTGATATCAAAAATAGAAATTGATCATATTTTTAAAAAGTTGAAAGAACTAAATATGATTGAGATCATCAAAGAAAATGATGATCAATTTTTAATAATTAAAGACCTTTCTCAGTTCTAATAAAAAAT
>Ga0272440_1002697_pt1 | contig 13651 bp, 5 predicted proteins | sample SSMMMBAug17_FD_192440 | JGI IMG/M metagenome (GOLD analysis project Ga0272440, IMG submission 192440) | Marine sediment archaeal communities from Little Sippewissett salt marsh, Falmouth, MA, United States - SSM-MMB-Aug17 | ecosystem: Environmental > Aquatic > Marine > Wetlands > Sediment ...
CCACTAAAAGTGCATATATGGGAATATCTGTTGCCTTAAAAGATAAATATGCATTCATCGCAGAGTATTCATTTGATTTAGATGATGAACATAAGGACGTTGGAACTATCTATGTATATCAACGTCAATCCACCGGGGTGTGGATAAAAATACAAAAATTATTGCCTGATCCAATTGATGAAACAGCTTTTTTTGGTTCATCAATGGAAATCTTTAATAATACACTAATCATTGGCGCTTATGGAAATTCCAAAAAAATGGGAAAAATTTTTCTTTTTCAACAAAGTGGGGACCAATGGATTCAATTCCAATGTTTGGAGGCAAATGACCCCATTTCTTTGAATAGATTTGGTAATGCAGTCAGTTTATCAGATAATTATATCATTGTTGGGGCATACATTGAGAATAATAAAGAAACAGGTGGTGCAGCGTATATCTTTGAAAAAAAAGATGAGGTGTGGGAACAATCTGCAAAATTGTTATCTCCGGAAAATCTCGGATATTTATATTTTGGATGGACAGTTAAAATTAATGATCAATATGCTTTTGTTGGGGCGCGTGGTAGTAAAATCAATGATATTAATAACTCAGGTGCTGTTTATATTTATAAACGTTCTGATAAGAATTGGAATTTTTTATATAAAATTCATGAAAATAATCCATTTGAAAATGACAAATTTGGATACTCATTGGATTTAAATGATGACATTCTCGCTGTGGGGGCTCCTAAAAATGATTCACCTGATGATAGTGGGACTGTATATTTTTATAAGCTTGATGCCTCGAATATTACTAAAATAAAAGAACTGAGAGCATCTGACCCGCAAATGGATGGAAATTATGGCCAAAGTATTGCTTTAAATGATAACCATATAATTATTGGGTCAGATATAGTAAATGATTTAGGCGATGATTTAGGCGATGTAACAGGGGCGGTCTATTTTTATAATCCTGCCAGAAGACATCTTTTGGGGCCTGACCGAGCTGTATCGATTGATGATGCTATGTTTTTATTAAAATGGTTTTCTACGCCTTGATGACTCTCATTTTTGAATTCACTAAAAAATATATTTTAAATTGATATTTCCAAAGAAATGCTCGAAAAATAAGTTCCCCTTTTACAATTGTACATTTCGTGGTTATAGATCGTAGAGACGTAGCATGCTACGTCTCTACAAACAAAAACCGAAAATGTAATTTTAAAAATGGGGAATTTATTTTCTGAGCATTCCAAAGCGACTAATAATTTACAAAATATTGAAATCGAATGTGCTTACATTGACCAAGAATCAAAGCATTACTCCTTTAAAGTATCAATGATTTCTTGAATAATTTTATCTGCTTTTCCAGCGTCAATTTGGCAGGTTCCCACTTTAAAATGCCCACCACCACCATGCTTTAACATCAATGAACCAACATCTTTTTGGCAGGATCGGTTGACAATACTATGTCCAACAGAAAGAACAATATTTTGTTTGTTTAGGCCCCAAAATGTTTTTACAGAGACATTTTGATCTGGATAAAGCGCATATTCAATAAAACGATTACCTACAATAGTTTCAGGCTGATTTCGGTAATCTATGATAATCACATTTTTTTCTGTTCGGCTATGAGTTTTAATAATTTTTTTATATTGTTCCTGATGTTCAATATATAAATCTTTTCTTTCAACAATGTCAGGAATTTTTAAAATATCTTGAATTGGCATAGACCGACAGTATTTGATTGTATTACGCATAAGTTCCAGGTGATCAATACGAAAATTTTTATAGCGTCCCAGACCAGTTCTGACATCAATAAGAAATGCCAACAATATCCAATTTTCCGGATTAAGAATATCTTCTTGTGTTAAGTCAGCAGGATCATATTTGTCAATTGCCCACATTAATCCACTCTCATCAAATTTTTTTAACTCTACAGGGCCATTATAATAGTCATAAATAACTCTGGCACAACTGGGAGACAGACGTGCAAAGCCACGATATGCACGAGTTAAACTTCCATAACCTGCCTTTTTGTCCAATTGAAGACGTTCAAGTTCAGTAGAATGATGATCAAACCAAAGGCCACATCCCTGGCTGTAAGGTACATTCGCAAGAACATCATTTTTTGATAAACTCAGTTTACCATCCTGAATATCTTTAGGATGCATAAACAAGTAATCTTCAATAATACCGAGTTCTTCTAATAACACGGCACAAGCGAGTCCATCGAAATCAGGTCTGGTGACTAAACGCATAACGCTTATCTCCTTTCTTCTGTATTACAACTGAAAAATTTCAATTCTTATGCTTCTCTATTACATGGATCAAGAAAAAATAGGATCGAAAAAATTAAATTTAAGCACATTCAATGCCATTCTTTAAAAAGAAAAAAAATTTATTTCAAATGTCAAAATGAATAAAGAGAATTAGTCCTAATGAGTATCCAATTCATTTATATTATTATAATGATTGATTTTTTTTCTATTTTAAACTAATATTATCACAAATTTTTCTCTTTCTTTTTTTTGACTTCTCCACTGGTGCGATAAATGAAACATTATCAAAAAACGATCATTTTAATATGTCTCAATATTTTAATATCTTCTTGGGCATCGGGTTCTGATGTATCAATTCAAACAGACAGAGCCGCTCCAAAACGAATTGTTGGAGGAACTGAAGTCAAACGAGCATTTTGGCCATGGATGGCAGCATTGGTTCATCGAAATATTCCCTCCTTATCTGACGCCCATTTTTGCGGCGGCGTTCTCATACACGAACAATGGGTTTTAACAGCTGGACATTGTGTAGAAAACCTTTTTCCATATGATATTAAAGTGATCCTCAACGTTCACGATTTAGAAATAGATCAAGGCGATTCTTATCCTATTCGTCAAATTATCGTTCATTCACAATTTGATAACATCCAATTAGAAAATGATCTGGCATTAATTCAGCTCAAGAATGGCGCTCCATATCCAACTATACCGCTAATGCGATCCAATGACATATCTCCTGGTATAACAGGCATAGCTATGGGATGGGGAAAACTATCTGAAAATGGTGCCACATCACCTAAATTGCAACAAGTAAGTGTGCCAGTTGTATCCAATGAAGTATGTCAGGCAGCATTTGAAAGATTTCAAGCAGATACGACCATTACGCCAAATCTCTTATGTGCTGGCGTTGCAAATGGTGGAAGAGATGCCTGTCAGGGTGACAGCGGTGGACCATTTATTGTTCATCAAAAAAATCTTTGGATGCTTGCCGGTATCGTAAGTTGGGGGCATGGCTGCGCAAGACCAGGCTATTATGGTGTTTATACACGAATTTCTATGTATATTGATTTTATTGAAAGATATGTACCTTCAGTAACAATCACCGGTCAGGTTAAAGCAGCAATTACCAGGCAAACATTATCTGTTATTCCTCGGGCTTTTGTACAAGTCGTGAATACTGGATATAAAACATATACCAATGAAAATGGCTATTACTCTCTTGATGTTCCATCTGGCAGCTATAGCATTGCAATCTTTGCAGATAATTATCTCCCAACAATCCAAATGTTAGATCTTTGTCATCGCAATAATAGAATTGTTTATTATAGCCCCGTGCTTTCTATCAAACAAACTGCGGATATGGATAGAAATGGTGTTGTTAATTTGACAGATGTTATTATTACACTTCAACATATTGTAAAGAACTAATCTTTTTTATCGTTTTTATCGTTTTTATCATTTTTTTCGTTTTTATCGTTTTTATTTTGTGTATTTTTTTTAACCTTATTGTTTTTCAGTACTTTTGAGATAATCAACTTCATTTGTTGATGGTCTTTAATCTTAGGATCATATTGTAAAGCTTTTTGGAAATGTTTAACGCCTTCTTTCTGTTGTTTTAAATACTGATATAATACCACGCCCAAATTCTTATGTGCCATTGCCCATTTAGGTTTTAAATGAATGGCTTGTTCAAAAGCAGATCTTGCTTCTTCATATAATTTTTTATTAAGTGCAACAATACCAACATTAAAATGAATAACTGGATTTTTTGAATCAAAACTGGCGGCCATACGAAATGAGTTCAGCGCTAAATCAAGTTTTCTTTGTTTCATATATATATTGGCAACATTATTGTGGACTTTAGCGTAGTCCGGTTTAATGTCAACAACGCGCTGATATGTCTTCAATGCATTATCATAATCATTTATGTTACCATAAGCCACACCTAAATTCAGCATTGCATTCATATGATAAGGGTATACTTCAATAACTTTTTTTAAAGCATCAATTCCTTTTTTCGGATTACCAGATTCAATGTATGCACGGCCCATATATGATAATATTTTTCGTCGATGAGGATTTAAAGCGATAGCATTATTAGCTTCACGAATTACACCCCGCCACATTTTAGCTTTTTCAGCAGATGTTATACGAAGATAAAAGCGATCACAGTCTAACCATTTTTTTTCCAGACCATAAAGCTGAGTAACACCAATTAATGTAATAAAAATAAGCGTTATTGAAACAATTTGAGAAAATTGAAGATAGGCGGGTTTTGTATAATGAACGTATAAGTAACCAATGACAGAAAGATATATCATCATCAGCAATGGAGGCAATGCACGCTGAAATGGGAAGCTAAAAAAAGCATTGACAAGAAGACCGGACAAACAAACCGCTATACCAAAAATTGTAAACCGATTCTCTTTTTCATAATCCAAAATTCGTTTAATCATATAAATGGTACCAATCGCAAATAATAACAGAAAAAACATTCCAATAGTTCCAGTTTCAGACCAGGACTGTATATAATCATTGTGAGCATTGGTTAATTGAAATTGCTCACTAAACCATCGTTCAACGACAACTTTACGAAAATATAAAGGATAGTAGACTTTATGATTACCAAGTCCAACACCTTTAATAAAATAGTCTTTTATCATTTCCCAGCTATTGCGAAAAATGGCGAAACGACCGGCAAAAGATGATTCCTTGCCATCAATTTTTGTTTTTACAGCTTCAACAATTTCTTCTGTATCAGGTTGATCTTCTTCTTTATCCCCTGTTACATCAATTTTAATAGAATCATTTGCTTCCTGTATGGTAAACAGTTTTTTTACATCATTAATGGCGCGAGTGTATTGACGAGCAAGGGCCCATGAAAAACCTTGAGAATTAAAATGAATCGTAACGATTGTTAATAATAACGATATGAGCAATGCATATACTTTGTTTCGATTCCAGATAATTCGATTACTGATAGTTCGTCGATTCCAGCATAACAAAACTGTAAAAACAATAATTTCAACGAAAAATGCTAACCAGCCAGCTCTGGCACGGGTATAAAATAAAAAAACAATCATCAAGCCGGTTGTCAGTGCAAAAAACCAATTCAATAATTTATGTTTACTACTTAAAAAGAAACCAAATGCCAGCGGAAGCGTCAATACCATGTAATGAGCAGCCATATTTTTATTGGCAAAGGTTGCTGATGGTTTTGCAACTTGAGGTACCCATGTAATGCCAAACAGATATTGACCAATGCCCAATAATGCAACAGCAATACCAGACACAAGAACAGCCAATAAAATATATGTTGATTCTTGTTCATTTTTCATACTGTGAAAGAACAATAAAAAAGCCATAAAGGGACCAATCCACATCATCCAGGTCACAACGCCCTCAAACACATTTGCAGCCCAACTCATTGATATTGCTGCCCATATAAAAAATAAAATCAAGGGTAAATGAATGGGTAAGAGGTATAACTTGCTTTGACGATAAAAACATTCCTTTATTAACCACATAATGATCAATGATAAAGAACCAATTCGGATAAATATGGATTGGGGTAAATTGGCAAAATCGTATATGCCATTGATAATAAAAAATGGCGCTACACAGATAAATGCTAATTTTAATGCCAGGAAAGTCCAGTCTAACATCAATGCAATATTGGGATTAAATGGTTGAGAATGTTGTTTTGTATGTTGCTGTTTATTGTTAAGCACATGTTCAACAGTGTTGACAGGAATAGACAGCTGTTCAGCAATTTCATCAGCCGAATAAATGTTTGCAAAACGTTTTATTTGTTTAATTTTTTTGTTTGATAGTTGCATAGTTTCCACAGATTATATTGCTATTATTTATAAAAATATTAATTAAAAACGATAATTTAGGCCAACAAGGAATGCAGGGTAATTGATATGATTTACTTTACCCAGGCCTAAAGTCCAGCATAACTCAAGATTGGTAAAAATGTCTGGCGTAATATAAATATTTGCGCCTCCCCCCAGTTTGGTTGAAATACCCCAGTCTGATTCTTTAATGCTCTGGCTTTTTTCTTCAGATCTGATTTCAGCTTTCATTTGGGTATTCATCATCCCAAGTCCAAATAGGCCATATGGCTGAATTGGGCCTGGTTGAGGAAATCTGTATTTGCCTTGAATGGATAACATTAAGGCATCAACTTTGACTGTTCTTAAATTAGTTTCATCTTTAAAGGGAAAAAGATATTCGAATATGAATTCACCAGACAAATATTCGTTAAAAAATAAGCCTGTTTTCAATTGAAATTCAGTAGTATTGCCATAATCTAATGAAACAGGTCGAACAAACTGATTTTCTGCCTCTGTTTCATCCAATTGATTGATCACTGGACCTATTGAAACGCCTATATAAAAGGGATTGTTTTCAGCATAAACAGTAGAAGGTACTATTAAGGCAATCATTAAGGCTATTATCCAAAACTGACACGTTTGTTTCATTGCTTGATGCTTCATTTCAATTTGGACTCCTGTTGTAAAATGGAAAATCCCTCTAAATTTCAGTCGAAAGAAAAAGGGATTTTCCGGTGCACTGTTCAGTTTTATGTTAACTCACTTTACCCAAGAAATTTGTTTGAGAGAAAAAAAGATGATTTGTATTTGTTTATGCCTATTACGCCAATCATAATGGTTAAAATTATCAATAGAAATAAAAAGTGAGAACTTGATGGTTGTATGATCGAGATAAAACAGCGGCGTTGGCTTGTATTTGAGATGTCATCTTTAAGTCTTGGTAAATCGTCTATTATTTCCTGCCCTACACCAAAAATTGTTAAATGGCGAACTTTAAATTTGACAAAACCGATCTCGCCAGATGGTATGATATGAGTTGAAGGCACTTTTCTAAATTGACCTGATAAAAGGGAATTGACAGTTTGCGCATAAAAAATAAAATAGGTTTCATTAATGAGATCTTGTTCTGTAATATCATCAGAAATTTTTAATCGGATAATTAAATCATCAATAATATCTGCATCAAGATTTATATCCAATAATTGTCCATCTGATTTGGATGCAAATTGCTGTAATTTTGTGGATGTTGCTTTGACAACTTGCATGTCTACTTTTGCAGATTTTTTAATTGATCCTGGTTTAATTTCTAATGAAGCTACTTGAGTTCCTGTTTCGCTTTCTAGTTCAACCTCTGCACCAAAATCAACAGATACATTAACTGAGACCTGTTCTTTTTTATCGGGTAATTGCATATTTAATTCAACAACATTTGCAAGTAATGAATTAATGGTCAATTCTGCATAATATTCTTTCATAGATGCTACCACTGTAAATGGTAATGATGGAACGTTATCAAATCCAATATAAAAATTTCCATTAGCTTTAGCTACTGTTGCCTGACTTTCCTGTGTTTCATCCGGATGAACAGTGTAAACCTTTACCACTGGATTAGAACTAACTTGAGTGATGGGTGTTCTATCAGCAACAGAAACAGTGCCTGTAATGGTATATGCATAACCTAAATCAGAAATTAATGTCATAACTTGGACTCCAAGTTCTACTGTAAAACCAACATCCCCCTCTGTAGTATATGAAAACGACGTATTTTCGGATACATAGCCTTCCTTTTCCAAACTAAAATAATATATATCAGACGTCAATAATTTAGGTAGAACTAATGAATATGTTCCATCATTGTCTGTTTTTGTTGGCTCTATTTCTATATTTTCCGGATATACAACACTGACATTGACATCTTTGAGTAATTGATGTTGTAAATCTTTAACCAAACCATTGTAGTTTGTACAATTCAATGTTAACTGTATTGTTTCAGATGCAAGATTTAAATTCCCAGCTTTATCAGTGGCAATTTTTTCAGGAATGTATATATACATAAAACCACATTCTTGGGGATCAATCATTGCCTGATAAGTCGAACCTTCGTTACTTGCTTTAAAACTACTGATCGTGCCATTTTCTATATGAATATCAGTTTGATCCAAATTATTCACTTTCTCACTCATCTGTATGGTTACTGTTATAGGGGCTATTGTATTCAGTGTTCGACTATCCGGATCAAAACCAAAGGAAGATACTTCTGGAGCATTAGAATCATACACATATTGAAGTGACTTCTGCATTTGATTGGTATTGCCAGCATTATCTATTAGAACTCCTGACTCAATGGCTATCGTAATTTCACCCTGATTGGATGGTATGATATCAAATGTATATTGTTCTCCACTTCCTTTGAAATTCGCAATGACACCATTTGTAATTGACAACTGATCAGAAGTTAATCCAGTTACAGGTTCAGAGAGTATCAATGTTATTGGTATTACAGCTGCATTGGTCGTTGCAGGTTCTACAGAACCTATGTATGAAATCTCTGGAGTACTTGTGTCATAAATAATATTGATCGCATTTGATGCGACATTTCCCTTTCCGAGATAATCGGTTACACTGTTTTCAGGCAGATCAATTTGAATCTCACCTTGATTAACAGGCGTTATCATTAATATGTAAGTGGAGGCATTAATAGACGTTAAAGAATTGAATAAAGCATTTTTCATGTTTATATCGCTACGCGAAAGACCTGTCACCAGTTTTGTGAAAACAATGGTAAAGCTCATTGAAGATTCAGCAGTGGTAGCACCATAATCTGAACGAATTTCCGGAATTGGATTGTTATTGTCAAATGCTTTCAAGGGATCAGGTGTTACAGTTGCAACCTCAGTACCTCCCATGTATTCAACATATGAAGTTATTGCTTTTAAACCAGAATCATCAGAAGGCACAAAGACCTCATAACTAAAGTTAAAAGGACTTGAAGGAGGTTGAGACCAGATGAACTCTATTTGATTGGCTGAAGTAGCATTGTGGGTAATAGAATCTGAAGATCCAGCAAAGGACCAGGTCTCCGGTAAAGTAACGATAAATCGTATAGAATCTTGCAAGCTATCAGCATATATCATTGAATTATTTATGGTTATATTCGTCCCAGGTGTATAGAAATATGTGCCAGCCGCTGAAGGCAAGAGCATTGAATGGCGAGCTACAAATGTTCCTTTTGTGAATGTAATGGGATCAGGCATGGCTTTTTCTGTAAAATTTTGATTAAATCTGTCATAAATTAATTCTCCTGTAAGAGATTCGTCCGTGTTTACCTGGGTACCTGGAATTAAAGCATATGAAAAAATGATGGGGCTTGATGGAATAGTATCATCCCACGATAAAACAACCTCATTTTGATTCATTTCCATATGCTGAGGGGCCCCGAGTCCATCTATATGAGTTAATGTCCATCCTTCTGGGATTGATAAATCATATCGCATCGTTGAAAGTGTATCTGAAAAACCATTATAAGTTATTATGGTGTCCACCGGTATTTCGCTATTTGAAACATAAATTGAATCACAATTATGTTTTACAGTTACAATTGATGGTTCTAATACTAACTCAGATGGCAATAATGGTAATGAACGTTCCATCCCATTAGCATATCTATATTTAACAGAAGCTGTAATGATTTCTGAAGTTGTTGTATCAGGTGGCGGAATAACATCATAAGTGAATGAAATGATATTATCAGCAATTTTAAACCAGGCAAATTGAATGATTCCAGAAGATCCCTGTTCTGGAACAATTCCTGTCACTGAAGAAACAGGAGCATTGTTTCCATATGCACGGTCAAAGGTCCAGTTGTCTGGAAGATTAACAATCAAACCGATAGCTGAGAATTCATTATATTTAGCTGCATCTGATGATAGATGAATATCAACATTTACAGGAACTGCATGTCCGGGAAGATATACATTTGTACTGGAATGATTCGCAACGACACTTTGTTCAACAGCTTGAAATGAAGCATCAACTTTTTTCTCTGACTGATCTAAATATCTATATTTTACTTCAGCAGACATGGGGTATGTACCTGATGCTGACTCCGGAGCTTTAATGGCATATGAAAAAGAGAATGTTTCCATAAATTTAACATTTTTCCAGGCAAAACCTAAGATATTGGTATCATCAAATCCAACAATATCGGGAAAATTTTCACCCCAAACAGAATCAAATCCCCATCCATCTGGTAATATAATCTCATATCCCATAGCGGTACATCCTGTTTTAAAGCGAATGGTCACAGAAACGATATAATCATTACCTGGAAGATAGCCGCCCGCATCTGTCTGCACTGTTGGAGTTAATTGATCCGGGTCAACAAAAACAATTCTTTCTTTTGTTTGCTCATTTCCGGCATTATCTGAAATATCATAAATAACTTTGTATTCACCTGCATGTAGATTATCCACCTGATTATCAACATGAATCTGATCTGATATATTACCATCAATATAATCATAAGCTTCTGCCCCTTCATCTTCATAGGGTTCTCCTTCTTCAATTCGAACAATGGTATTTCCAATGATGGTCAGGTTGGGTGGTTCTGTATCATATATTTTTTGAATTAAATTTGATTGAACATTGGTATTTCCAGCCATATCTGTTGCAATACCACCTGGAATTGAAACATCAACTTGTCCTTGATTGATTGGATACACATTTATAACAAATAGTAAATTTCCATAATTTTTTACCAATTGAATTGTTGCATTTGTCTGTGAAATATCCTCTATTTCAAAATTATTGACTGTTTCAGAAAAAGTAATGGTCATTGGCCAGGGTGATGTATTGGCATATTCTGGGGTATCTGTTTCTATCAAAACTGTTGGTTGTGTATGATCAACAATGATTTCAAATGGCGATGATGCCATATTCCCATTGCCAATCATATCTTCAGCACAATTCTGTGGAATCAAAATTGTAACCAGGCCTTCTTGCTCAGGTATTGCAATAAAAGTATACAGTCTGCCATTACCATTAAAATTAGTGATTGTCGCATTAGAAATTGAGATATCAGCAGCTTGAAATGCCATTACAGACTTACTAAAATTGATTGTTATGGGAATAGTATCGCTTTTGGTTGGACTTGTTAATGTTGATGATATTGTTACTGATGGGGGTTGATTATTATACAGAACCAGCGGGTCCGGATAAGCAGTTTCAATTATTTCTGTATTTTCATCGCCAATACGAAAAATTGCTTTAGCAGCAATATTTCCCATGCTGTCAGTTGTGTCAGGAGTTTGTAAGGTATATGAAAAATGAATTGGACTATCAGGTATGCCAACCAGAGAAAACTCGATATCATAATCTTTTGAGTCTTCTTTTAAAGTGATTTCCATGGATGACTGAACATTTACATATGACCATCCTTCTGGAATTTGAACACCATAGCCAAGACCGACTAATTCATTCGGATTATTGTCGCCAACTTTATATTCATCAGAGTATATAATTTCATTGTCAATGGTTATTTGCTGACCAGGAGTATAACATGAAACATCAGCAGATGGGCACAAATCAGCCGAGTGAGATACAAGAAATTTGCTTTCTGTAAAGGTCAATGTTTGTGGTTCTGGTAAAATACTTTTTTCATCACTGTATCTCTGATAATATACAACTGCTGAAATTGAATTGTCTGTTGTTGTGTATGAATTTGGTATCAGAGTATAATTAAAAGAAATGGGACTTTGGGGAATAGATTCCCATGTAAATTCAATTTGATTCTCATCAAGTGGGTTATTTTGCGGCACATTTATTCCAGAAACACATGAATAATTCCAGCCTTCAGGTATTGCTACTTGATATCGAAGATTGTCCAATTCGCCATTATACAAAATTTGATTATTCACCAAAAATGGAATACCATTGAAAAATGTTTTATTGGCTGTTTGAGTGGCATTAACATATGCACGATCTATGTGTATTTGTTGAGGTTGCAAATAGATTTGCGAGCTTTCACATCCTTCAGGAGTGTATGAAACAAGAGATTTGATTGAAACTGTTTCCTGATCTGTATTGGCTGCTTTAACATCGTAAATAAAAGAAATGTTGTCCGGTAAGTCAGACCATTGAAATTCAATATTATTTTGCGCGCCAACATCAGGCAGAATATCCGGTTTAGTTGTTCCTGTAACTCCGACATACTCCCATCCATCGGGTAAAAAGACTTCAAATATAAAGCTTGAAAAATTACCCGCCTGGGTAATTTCATTTTGAATTGAAAGACTTTGACCTGGGACATAAGGACCTGTCAAGTTTTGATGTTCACCTGTAACAATTACAGCCGTTGAATAAGTATTTTTTTCTTCTTTGCTTTCAATTTCTTGATTGGAAAATCGATATTTTAACATGCCATTAAGATCGAAACGTCCGGAAGCATCTTGTGGTGCTGTCAATGTATATACAACAGAAATGGAACCTGTTTCAAGCTCATACCACGCAAAAGACAATGTCTGTTTTGTTGTGTTGTATTGTGCTTCAGGTACTTGACCTGTTAGAGTTTCAACACTTTTATACATAAAACCAACTGGTAATTGTATTTCAAATCCCAGTGCAGTCAAAAAACCGGTATAATTGATATTTAAATGAATATCGAGTTCTTTGCCTGGAATGAAAAAGGAATCTGTTTGATGAGTTGCTGTAATCATTTCGGGAATTTTTTCAAAATTGACTTGAATGGTATAATCTTTTTTTACTGATGCCAATATTATCTTGTTATTTGTTATTTCAATGGGCTCATTATTGATAAGAATAGTCCCTGTTGTGAATCCTCGATCCGGTGTTATTTGAAAGCTTACACTATCACCATAAAAAATGGTATGAGAACCAGGTTGCACTGCCCCATTGTCACCGGTTTCAACTGTAATAACAAATTCAATCTTTTTAAAGGTAACATCCAATTGAACATCCTGAATAACATGATCAATAACAAGGGATTGACCTGTAATTGATAGAGGCTGGCTATTAACCATTAATTGATCTATCATATAGCCTTGATCGGGAATAATTTGAAATTCAACAGCATCACCATGAGCAACAGAATTATTCGTAACAGAAACATTTCCATTCTTACCATGCTGTTCACTGATTGAATAATATTGCTCTTTTTTTGCTATAATTAAAGGATCTGGTTGTGCATATTCATTCATTGCTGTATTATTGGACAATTGATATGAAACCAGTGATGGTATACTTTTTTCTCCTGACTCACCATAAGGAACAGCCAGTGTACAACTGATTGGGATGTTGTCGCCGGTTTCAGACTCAAGATTTTCCCAAGAATATTCAATATTACCATTAAGTAATAATGTATAATTACTTTCATTTGCCGATGTTGAGACGAATTGCCAGTTTTGAGGTATTTCAATTAGATAGTTAATGAAAGAAAATGTCCCTGTATATGAAATATTGTTTGAGATAGTGACATTTGTTCCAGGTAAATAGTCATGGCAACTATGTTGTGCAAGAATGGGATCAGAAGTCTTAT
>Ga0272440_1002698_pt1 | contig 13644 bp, 13 predicted proteins | sample SSMMMBAug17_FD_192440 | JGI IMG/M metagenome (GOLD analysis project Ga0272440, IMG submission 192440) | Marine sediment archaeal communities from Little Sippewissett salt marsh, Falmouth, MA, United States - SSM-MMB-Aug17 | ecosystem: Environmental > Aquatic > Marine > Wetlands > Sediment ...
ATATTCTGAAATTCAAGAAGAAGAAAAACAATTAATCTATAATGAGTTTAGAGAAGAAAAGGAGTCTTTTATGCTAACCGATTATATTAAAAATTTAGGCAGGCAAGAAGGCAGACAAGAAGGCAGACAGGAAGGCAGACAAGAAGGCAGGCAAGAAGGCAGTTCGCTTTTAATTAGTCACTTAGTGGCTAAAAAATATCACATTAATCCTGATCACGAAAATTTGCCATCAAAATTAAAATTATTATCGTCTCAGGAATTAATCGAATTGGCAGAATTAATTTTGGACTGGAATTCTTATGATCAATTCCAGTCCTGGTTAAATGTTCACAACATAAATAAAAAATAATTGTTGTGGTTTGTTGAATCATTTCAGCGTCAATATAATTTATAATTTAAGGTTCTGGATTATTATGAGTTTTTATTTAACATAATGAAAGATGTGCTTTTCTTTTATACTGTAAACTAAAAAATGCTACAGCATAAGTAATAATAGCCCCTATCAAGCCACAAATGCATCCACCCAGCAGCATCGGATAAAAAACTTCTTTTCCCACAGAAAAAAGTTCAGAAAGATTCCAATCCATAACCAACTGCTGAATATTTGAAAAATCAAGTTCTGTTTTTACGGGTATCAAAAGCATTCCAATTTTATAATCCATGTATAAAATTGGAATGATGGTAAATTGATTCATGACCCAACTGGATAAAAATGCAGCCATCTTATTTGATCGTCTCAGCAGAAACAATAATAAAACCATGATTAAAGTCTGTAATCCGAGCAGTGGAATAATTCCACAAAACACTCCAATGGCCAATCCAAGCGAAATTTCTCCTGGACTGGCATTGCTTTTTATGATCTGCTGCCATTTTTCTTTTAGCCATGTTAGTGTTTTTTTGAACATGATTTAGCGTATTTTATAGATTATGATAAAAACTCATTGCATATGATACTAAAATAACAAGAAGTGTAGCCAAAATAGCACAGCTGATCTTACCAGCTATTTTGGCCAAAAACGTTTTACTATCTATAATTGATATAATTCCTCACCTCTGACAACCTTGATATTGTTTTGGGTTAAAACCTTGATAGCTTCTTCGAGATTATCAAATCGGAATATATTTACAGCCATTCCCTGACGAGAAAGAACAAAAGCATAAAGATATTCAATATTTAATCCATTTCGGTCAATAATCTCCAAAACAGCATTCAATCCGCCAGGTTCATCTTTAATTTCAACAGCCAAAACATCTGTTTTATTAAAGGTATATCCCTGATCCTTAAGGGCTCGTTCAGCTTTTTCACAATCATCAACAATAATTCGCAATATGCCAAAATCTGATGTATCAGATACCGTCAGAGTTCGAATATTCACATTACTTTCTTTTAATAGTTGAGTGACTTCTCTGAGTCTACCCACCTTATTTTCCAAAAAAATGGATAATTGTTTAACTAACATTCACACCTCCTTATAAAAGCGTCAATAGGGTCAGTTCTTAAATTTTTCTGTTATCAATAACGCGTTGGGCTTTTCCTTCACTTCGTGCAATGGTTTTCGGCTCTACCAGTTTCACTTTTGTTGAAACACCAATGGTTTCTTTTATATTTTTTGTAATACTCTTTTCCAAAGTCTGAAGCACTTTTATTTCATCGGAAAATACCTGTTGACCAACTTCTACGAGAACTGTCAGCATATCCAGATTATTCACCCGATCCACTACTAGCTGGTAATGAGGCTCAATATTGTCCATTTCCATCAGGACGCTTTCTATCTGTGATGGAAATACGTTGACGCCTCTTATTATAAGCATATCGTCTGATCGTCCAGTAACCCGATTCATGCGTACATGGGTTCTGCCACAAATACAAGGATCTGGATTCAAAGACGTAATATCACGGGTACGATAACGAATTACAGGAAAAGCCTCTTTGGTTATTGAGGTGAACACCAATTCACCCGTTTCACCCAGTGGAAGCACCTCGCCTGTTTCTGGATTGATAATTTCAGGTATGAAATGATCTTCAAAAATATGAAGACCGTTTTGCGCTTCAACACATTCAATGGAAACACCTGGGCCAATGACCTCACTCAAGCCATAAATATCCATTGCTTTTAAATTTAATTTTTCTTCAATTTCCTGACGCATATTTTCAGACCAGGGTTCTGCACCAAAAATACCTGCTTTAAATTTTAGCTCTTTAAAATTTACACCCATCTCAGTCGCAACTTCAACCAAATGAAGGGCATATGATGGGGTACATGTTATAAGTGTGGGGCCAAAATCCTGCATAATGATGACCTGTCGCTTTGTATTTCCACCCGAGATCGGTATTACAGATGCTCCCAATCGTTCTGCACCATAATGAACACCTAAACCCCCGGTAAAAAGACCATAGCCATATGCGTTATGGATAATGTCGCCAGGTCCTGCACCTGCAGCACATAATGAACGTGCCATCAATCGTGACCAGGTTTCAATATCACGTGCAGTATATCCCACGACAGTCGGACGGCCGGTTGTTCCAGATGATGCGTGAATTCTTACGACATTTTCCATGGGAACCGCAAACATACCAAAAGGATAATTATCACGTAAATCTTGTTTGGTTGTAAATGGCACATGCTTTAAGTCTTCCAAGCTCCTGATATCTTTAGGGACTATACCGGATTCCTTAAATTTTTCTTGATAAAATGGCACTGTTGCATATACGCGTGATAGTGTTTCTTGCAATCGGCGTAACTGAATGGCTTCAAGTGCCTCTCGTGGCATTGTTTCAAAGTCCATATTGTAAATCATGCTTATGCTTAATCCTTTCTTTTTGTAAATATAGAACCAACGTTTAATAATAGTTTCAATATATATCATAGAATTTACGAAAAAAGAAGTCACCATATTTGGATATTTTTTGGCTTTTACTCAAAACAGACCTTGACAAAATCCTTTTTAAGCATATACTTATAAAAATAATTTAATTAGAATAGATATCTATTCTACCAGAAAACAGAGGTATAAAAATGAAAATAGCAGTTGCCAGTGGCAAAGGGGGAACAGGAAAAACAACAATTTCTGTTAATCTGGCAATGTCTTTACCGGCGCCAGTTCAGCTTCTGGACTGCGATGTTGAAGAACCCAATGCCCATATATTTTTAAAACCTGAACAAATTGAAGAAAGAAATGCTACTCGCATGATTCCTTATGTGGACATGGATAAGTGTGATTATTGTGGAGCGTGCAGCGATCTTTGTGAATTTAAAGCCATTACAGTATTAAAAGGTGCGACAATACTTATATTTCAGGAAATGTGTCATGGGTGTAAAGGCTGTGTCATGGTTTGTCCTCAAAATGCCATCACTGAAAAAGATAAAGTTTTTGGAAAACTGATCAAAGGGAAAGCCAAACATGTTGAATGTGTTTATGGAAAACTGAATGTTGGTGAAGCCATGTCTCCACCACTGATTGATATTGTTCAAAAAGAAATTCGCTCTGATGCCATAACAATCATTGATGCACCGCCAGGAACATCATGTCCGATGATTTCAACAATACGACATGCAGATTATGTCATCCTGGTAACAGAACCAACACCCTTTGGTTTGAATGACTTAATCTTAGCTGTTGAGGCTGTCAGATTACTGAATATACCCTTTGGAATTGTAATCAATCGTTCTGATATAGGGGATCAAAGGGTTAACGAATATGCTCAAAAAGAAAATATTCCTGTTCTAATGGAAATTCCACACAATCGAGATATTGCCGTTGCTTACTCAAAAGGCATTTTAATGATTGATGTTATTCCGGAAATGAAGTTGAAATTTCAGCAACTTTTAGAAACAATAAGCAAGCAGGGGGGTAAATGAAATCATTAACCATCATCAGTGGCAAAGGGGGAACGGGGAAAACGAGCATTGTGGGCTCTTTTGCAACACTTGCTGAAAATTTTGTTTTGGCTGACGCTGATGTTGATGCTGCCGATCTTCATTTGATTATTCAGCCAACAATAACAAAAACAATGGATTTTATGGGAGGACACAAAGCAATTATTGATGCAGAAAAATGTACACAATGTGGAGAATGCATTGACAGATGCCAATATGATGCCATCGACAATGATTTTACTATTGATCTGATTGCTTGTGAAGGTTGTGGGGTATGCGTTCATTTTTGCCCATCGTCGGCAATTGATTTTCCACAAAGAAAATGTGGCGAGTGGTTTGTTTCAGATACAGAATTTGCACCAATGGTTCACGCAAAATTAGGCATTGCAGAAGAAAATTCTGGATTATTAGTCAGCACCGTTCGAAAAGAAGCTGAAAAATTGGCTGAAGAACAACATCGGGAGTTGATTATTGTTGATGGCCCCCCCGGTATAGGTTGCCCGGTTATAGCTGCAGTAACTGGAGCCTCTGCAGTATTGATTGTGACAGAACCAACCCTGTCAGGTTTACATGATCTCAAAAGAGTTGCAGAATTGGCCAATTTTTTGAAAGTTCCTGGAATGCTTTGTGTCAATAAATATGATTTAAATACTGAAATGAGCGAACAAATTCTTTTAACAGCGAAACAATTCAAATTAACAGAAGCGGGTAAAATACCTTATGATGCATCAGTCACTCAAGCAATGGTTGCAGGAAAAAGTCCTGTTCATTACTCAAATGGACCGGCATCTCAGGCGATAAAAGATGTCTGGAAAAAGGTGAGTCAATTTATGTCTTAAAGGAGACCATCATATGCCAATATTTGAATACCAATGTAAACAATGTAACCATGTTTTTGAACATTTACAAATAAAATCGGATAACCCACCACAATCATGTCCTCAATGCGGACAGCAATCTATTGAAAAATTAATGAGCGCGGGATCGTTTACCATGAATCCAACGGGCAATATGTCTGCTGGGACCTGCTGCGGTCAACAATCTCCCTGCGATAATCCAAAACATTGTTGTGGGATGTCTCACTAAAAAAATAGGAGAATATATGAAATTAGCAATTTCATCACAAGGAGATAATCTGGATGCCTTAATTGATCCAAGATTTGGCAGAGCCAAAAATTTTATCGTGGTAAATCCTGAAACTTATGAGTTTGAAGTTATTGAAAATAAACAAAATTTAAATCTTCCTCAAGGTGCAGGAATCCAATCTGGAAAAACCATTGTTGACAATGATGTGGATGCATTGATAACAGGAAACTGTGGCCCAAAAGCCTTTCATGTGTTATCAGCAGGTGGCGTAAAAGTTTATATTGGTGAAAATGGAACGATCAAACAAGCCATTGATCGGTTTAAAAATGGAAAACTTCAAGCTGCTAATAGCCCAAATGTTGAAGGTCATTGGGTGTAACTTAGTATTGAAACCGATAAATTTTTTTCAGGAGGTAAAGAATAATGAAAATTGCAATCCCACTGGCCGGAGGCAAGCTTACCGCGCATTTTGGTCATTGTGAAGAATTTGCAGTCATTGATGTTGAAAACAATGAAATTGTAAAAAAAGAAACCGTAACCCCACCCCCTCACGAACCAGGAGTTCTTCCCCGATTTCTGGGGGGATTGGGTGTGAATCTGGTTATTGCCGGTGGCATGGGACAACGTGCGGTGATGTTATTTGGTGAACAACAAATTCAAGTAGTTGTCGGTGCACCAGTCGATGAACCGGAAGTTCTGGTTAAACATTACCTGAGTAATTCACTGGTTACAGGACAAAATCTTTGTGATCACTAAAAAACATTTTTCATTAAAATGACATTCTAAGTAAAAAAAAGGGCGTTTTTAATTTTCCCAAAACGCCCTTTTTTTATTGAACATAAGATCATTAATACTTAAACTGTCCATTTTCATAGATAATCTGTTTTTTTCCTGATACCATCTCTGCAATTACGATTTTAGGCTCTGTATTAACAATGTCCCAATGGATGGCTGAATCATTAAAACCAAGATCTAATCTTTGTTCTTTCGTCAGAGATTGATTTCCTGTGTAGGCTGTATCAAAAGCAGCTCCCAATGCTATGTGACAGTTTCCATATTTGCCGCCATAGTTTTCATCGTACAAAATATCAGCCATATAGCTATCAATTTTAGAAAATCGCCGATCAGTCAAAGAAAATTCTCCAACGCGAACAGCTCCAGCATCGGTATTCAGGCGTTTATTAAGAAAATTTTCACCGGCTTCGGCTGTTGCGTTGATAACACAACCATTATTCAATACCAAACGAATATCTTTGACATAGTTACCATTGATATAAGCGGGCTGATCTGAAAAATAGGTTCCGTTAACCGTTCGCCAGTCAGGTGATGTGAAAATTTCAAAGCTTGGAATATTTCTGCCTGAAAGTCCTAACCATTTTCGTTGATTTCCTATGGAAAATTTCAAATCAATTTGATTGGATTCAACATGTAAATGTTTAATATTGAGTGATAATAACCATTTTTTTATATCAACGATCTGCTGATATACTTCTTTCCATACCGATAATGCTTTGGGATGATTTAAATAGCAGGCTGTTTTAATTTTATTGGCATATTCCTGTAAGGTCAGGTTTGCATGCTTTGCTCTTGCAGAAGTAGGATAACCGCATAATGTCCAAGAAAGTTGTTTTTTTTGCTGGCGTTGATTCATAATTACTTTTAAAAAATTCTGAGAGCGAACGACTTTATTAATATTTTCAGGATCAATCGTTTCCAGATGTGTTAGAGCCTCTGGAGCTCGTATATTAATAATTCCATTAATACTGCGGAGTAACTCTTCTTCTCCAGGTTCAATAAATGTTAATTGATTCTCATTAGACAAATCATAAAAATTGTATTCCATATCTGAAGGGGAATTAATTCTGCATATAGGATTCATCCCTCGAAGCAGTATGGTTTTATGAATTACACGTACCAGAGGCATGGCTGTCATGTGTGATTTGATCAGAATGATTTCACCTAATTTAAATTCTTTCTGTCGCGCGGTTTCTACACCCCAGATCAGAATTTCGGCATATTGTTCCAGTTCTTTTTCTGAAAAAAGATCTGTTTTTAATACAGTGTTCATTGTTTTTGGTCCGGTTTTATTGATTTTTTTTCAAGTGGCCTGGATTCGAGCTGAAGAGCCCCTTTCCATTTATGGTATATTGCCAATACGTCTTCAGGTTCAAATGGTTTTGGCAGGTAATCGTTCATTCCAGCTGCCAAACATTTTTCTCGATCACCTTTCATGGCACAGGCTGTCAAAGCGATAATCGGCAACGTTATACGGCCACTTTGACGAATATGTTGTGATAGTTCATACCCATCTATTCCAGGTAACTGAATATCCATAAAAATCATATCATAAGAATATTGAATAAGGTATTGAAAAATATCCTGCCCATCAGGTAAAATGTGAATATCCATATTTTCATTTTTGAAAACAGATTTAACAAATTTCGCATTAACCTCATCATCTTCAATAATGAGTATTCGACTATATACGGGAGGACTTTTTATGGGTTTATTGCTATTTTCATCATAGGTCAATGGAATTGTAATGGAAAATGTACTACCTTTTGTTGGAATACTGGTAACATACATTTTACCTTTCATTTTATAGACAAGTTTTTCACAAATAGCCAATCCCAAACCCGTACCCGAATATTTTCGAGTTGAAGATGCATCTGCCTGAGTGAATGCCTGAAAAATTCGATGCTGATCGGTTTCATCGATTCCTATTCCTGTATCAGTGACAGATATTGAAATATAAATTTCACCGGATGTTTTATGAAGGCTATCTGTTTGAATCCATACCTGTCCTTTATCTGTAAATTTTACAGCATTTCCCAGTAAATTAATGAGTATTTGTTTAATTCTTATTGGATCCCCTATCAATTCAATTCCGCATTCTTTAGGAATATGAAAAACGAACGCCATTTTTTTGGTTTGAATTTGCTGTTTAAAAATAGAAATGATGTTTTGATAGATATCCATCAAGTAAAAAGATGTATTGACCAATTGAATATTTCCAAGTTCAACTTTTGAATAATCAAGAATATCATTAATCAATTCCAGTAATATTTTTGATGAATTCAGTATATCGTCCAGATATTCTTTCTGGAGGTTATTTAACTCTGTTTTATAAAGCAGCTTTCCCAACCCCAAAACAGCATTCAGCGGGGTTCTTATTTCATGGCTGACATTGGCTAAAAATTCGCTTTTTGTATGATTGGCAAGTTCTAATGCCTTCCGTTCCTTTTCAAATTCTTCTCTTGATTTTCGCTCAGTAATATCAATTAAAAAACCTTCATAACAGATAATCTCCCCATTTCGATTACGAACATTTCTTGCATTGATCGATACCCAAATAATCGACAGGTCTTTTTGATACAATCGAACTTCAAAAGATTTCACTTGATTTTGTTCAAGTAACATGGATTTAAAACGTTCCCAATCTTCAGAATAGACATACATCTGACTGGATATATCTGATATGCTTTCAATGAGTTCTTCTGGCGATAAATATCCCAGTATTTTGACAAGAGCTGGATTAACACGAATAAAATAACCCTCTGGATGTATCTGAAAAATACCTTCGATAGAATATTCAAAAATTCGTCCAAATCGTTGTTCTGCATGTTCCAGGTCAATGATCATACGATGAAAAGCATGAGATAAATTGCCGATTTCGTTTTGTACATTCGGAAGAAGTGATAATTTCAATTCACCTTTTGAATATTTATTCATGGCATTAACAAGCTGGTTCATTGGTGTAATCAATTTTCGGATAAACAATGCTATTCCTGAAATAAAAACAGCGAGTATTGCTAATAAAAAATATAGATGGCTCTGACGGGATTTCGTCAGTAATTGAGATATAATACTATTTTCGTATAGGGTTACTTCTAACGAAATATCATCAATGGTGAATAAAAATGTATAGGCTTCCCATGAATCAACGTTTATATTATCCAAATACGAACTGATCGGTTTGTTTTGATAGTTAATTTTCAATTGGATTTGTAGATGACTGATTATTTCATCCACTAGATGAGGATAAACTTGTATTAAGGAAACAACATATCCCACGCGCTGATGTTCAGCAATTATCGGACAGACTGCGATGATATATAATGTGCGTTGAATATCCACTAATGAACACTGTGAAGATAGAGCTGCTTTTTGAAAAATTGGCAGCTTCGGTTGATCAAATGAGATGTTCTGTAAATGGTTTGTCTGACATAAAATATTGAAAGAAGAATCCATAAAAAAAATATCATACACCCCCAATATTCTAAATTCTCTGGCTTTTTTACAAAGTTGTTTTGTATTATTTTGAATAAAAGCGGTTTGAATGGTTTTATTCTTTGATATGATTTCAGTAATGTTTTTGTTTTTTGACATGGCAGAACGAAAGTGATTCTTGATGTTTTTTGCAAAGCCTTTTATATGATTTTGATGTTGACTTTCAATTTGATCGAACATGGAATCAAATTGAATAAAAGCCAATCCCATAAGGCAAATCAATGGGATAAGTATTATAATAAATAGCTGATACAAAAGCTTCATTTTTTAAAAATCTCTGAGTGTTTTTCATTAAGGTTGCAGGTATTAAAAACACCAAGCATTTTATCCAAGGCATCTGTCATTTGGGTCAATTCCTTTGAATTTTTTGTGTTGTTTTGAGCAACTTGCGTAATATTTTTCGAGTATTCACTGATCTTTTTTAAATTTTCGTATGATTTTTGTATGCCATTCAAAACCACGTCGCTGCTTTCCGCAATATCATCAATACGAACAGCTGTACGGGCAACACTTTCAGCCGATTTTTTGGCAAGATCAGCAACCTCTGCAGAAAAAAATGTGATTTCTTTTAGCTTTGCATCAGCCTCTCTGGCTTTCTGCGCGCTCTCTTTTGCGCCATTGGCAATGGATTCAATAGATTTTGATAAATTTTGAGATATATCTCTTTGACGTTCAATAGACTGCCCTATTAGAATATTGTTACCCACAACAGTCTTCATTACCTGGCTGGTTTGATGAATACTTTGAACTGTCGCTTCAATGTATTCTCGAATTTGAACAATCAGCTTTCGAATTTGATCATTGGCATTATTGGTTTTTGCAGCCAATACCTTTACTTCCTCTGCAACAACAGCAAAACCTTCTCCAGCTTCTCCCGCATGAACGGCCTCTATCGTTGCATTCAATGCTAACAGGTTTGTTTGACTTGAAATGGCACTAATCAGTTGAACAGCACTGTTTATATTCTCAGAAGCTTCCTGCAATTTTGTCATCGAATTCAGGCTGCTGGTAATTTGCTCATCTGCATCTTTTGATATTGCTACATTTTCAGAAGAATGTTTGAAAACTGATGATAAATCTTCTGCCATATTTTCTATAGATTCTGTAACCTGATAAATGTCATCTGAAACATCAATAACCAGATGACTCACAGCGCTCATACTTGATGATGAATGTGCTGCGGATTCTGCTACAGCATTAATATTTTCACTCAATTGATTAATGCTCTTTAAAATAGTATTGACATACCGGGAAGACAGTTCTGTTTCATTGGTAATGGTTTGAATATGTGTGAGATTATTTTCAGAACATTCTAAACTCACCGATGAATGCTGATTCATTTTTTCTGAAAGTTGTAATTGTGAATGTGAATCATTTGAAAAATGTTCTGATGCTTTTGTAACCGTTGTTGTATGATGATTCATCTCAGATATAATCTCTGACAGATATGCGCGTGTTGATTCATATCCTCTTGCGATAATTCCCAACTCGTCATTTCTGGCTAAATCTTTTTCAGGTAATGTTGCATATAAATTATTATTACCCATTTCATGTATACATGATGCAAGTCTGAGAATTGGGGTGGTAACAGAATTTACAAAAAGAATAAAAATAACAATGAATATGAAAAAGAACACAAATGTCAACAGCATGAATTTATTAATAAAAAGGTTTGCAGGCTTATTAATTTCCTCTTTATAGAAGGTTGCTGTCAAATACCAGTTAAACTGTTTGTATGAACGTGTATAGGCATATTTCCAGAATTTAAATTCTCCGCGTTGTGTGGCTTTATCCCATAAATACAAAAGTGGTCTGTTTGGATTTTCAGAAGACTCAATCAGTTCATTTAATAGCAAATGGCCACTGGCCTTGTTTACCATTCCTGAAATATCAGTTCCTTTGGGTAAATAAGGATGTGCAAGAATTTTTCCACGTTGATCAAAAAGCAATAAATATCCTGATAGGCCAATGCTGATATTATTAAATGCATAGTTAAGTTCTTCCACAATTGCTTTTTTTCGTAATTCGATTTCATTTTGAACTTCATCTTCAAAATAGTTGCTGCCAATAATCCAGTTCCATTTTGGTATCAATTCGAAATAACAATGTGTTTCCTGATAATTTTTTTCACCAGGGCGACGATCAAGATAATGATAAAATCCTTTTCCAGATTTTGTTGCCATCTGGATCATAGGTTCCAATATGGGCTTTCCATTGGGGTCCACTTTTTTCGAAAAGAATTTATTAACATATTCTGAGTTTGGATGCGCCAACCATTTAGTACTGGTCTCACATAACCAGATAAAATTATTTTTACCATAACGGACTTTTAATAAATGTTCGATAACCATATCTTTGGCTTGTTCTGTTGATAACAGCTTGTCTTCAGCCTGTTTTTGAATCGTCATAATCATTTCTTTTTGCGTATGAACTAAATTTTTCAAAGATTCCTTTCGTTGTTCAGTCCAGGATTTTTCAAAATAATGTATGGCGTTACATTTGCTTTCCAGATTCAGCATGGCAAAAGACAACATTCTTTGTGCAGAATTCAGGCCAAGATCACTTATCGATGTCATAATATCTTGATATAGTAATATATAAAAGAATGTACAGGTGATCGATATAAATCCAATAAATACCATTAGCATTTTAGCTTTCAGTGTTTTAAACATGACAGTCCTTTCTGTAGGTTATTTAATAGATTCACATAAATTGTATTGCCTTATAATGGCAAGCCATGCAATCTTCAATTTTATTAACAGTGTTGATATATAATCATTTACAGTATGTTTAAGTGTGTGTCAAAGAAGAAAGTGAATAAAAAAGATTCGAAAAAGTGTTATTGACTGAGGTCGAGTATATCATACAGAATACTTTAGTAATATGAATTTTATATATTATCTGAATCAAAAATTTATCGAAAATAGTAATTGATTTGGTTATTATTTTACAATATATTTCAATGATCATGAAGTTATTAACGCTACCCATAATTATTTTTATTTTGTTGAGTTTTAATTTTTTTCCAAATGCATATGGAAATGATAAAAAACTATTAATTGTTGGCGAAGAATTTCCACCATTTGAATTTATCCAAAATAATAAGATTGTTGGTATTGATATTGATATTATAAGCCATATTTTGACTAAAATGGACATTCCTTTTGAATTCCAAATAATCCCCTGGAAGCGAGCCTGGTCTATGGTAGAAAAAGGATCTGCTGATGCGGTTTTAAGCACAAGTCGAAAAGAAACCCGGTATTCATATGTCATTTATCCTGAAGAAGATGTATGGATGAGCGAATTTGTCTTTTTTGTTAAAAAAGATAAAAGAATTTCAAACTTTGATGGTTATCAAACCGCTATAAATAAACATCTGAAAATAGGCATTGTCAGTGGAAATTCTTATCATCCTAGTTTTTGGAAAGCTTTTCCATATAAAAATGGTGCAACCACTTTCCAGGGAGATTCTGTAAGTGGTGCTATGCTGAATAGTCACTTAGATCTCGGAACGACAGTGGAAATAAATATAAAAAAATTGGTTGGTGGTCGTTTCGATATTTTTCCATGTGACAAAATAATAGGCATGTATACGGCCAAATTACTCGGCGTTCAAGACAAGCTGACTTATTATGATAGAGTGCTGTTTTCCAAAGGATATCCGATACCTTTTGTAAAAAAATCATCATTTCCAAATATCCAAAAAATTGCCATTCAATTTGAAAAAGAACTGAAGCTATTCAAAAAGAGCAATGAATACCAAATAATTATGGATCGGTGGCTAAAATAATTTAACGCAAAAGATTTTGAAGTCCAATGGAAAATGTAAAATGATTTGAATGAGTTGAATTCGCCATAATTAACTTACTTCCTTTACAAGCCTGATTTCACAGCCCACAAAAATCAAAACATAAGCTTTTAGATTTTTTAAAATTTTACTGATGATAACGGATTTTGGAGCAATAATTGTTGTAAATTGCCTGTCCTATTTTTTAGAATCAGAATTCACAGAATTTAATCAATTTTCAGAATTTTCAGAATTAAGAAAACATATTAGTGGTGTTATATAGCTCTCTGGTCTTAATTTTGTAATTTTTTCAATTATGTAGGCGACAATTTTTTTTGTAAAAATCTTTATCGTCTAATGGCATTCTTTTTATTTAGGCGACAATTTTTTTCTCATAAAACTTGGGGAGCGTTCCCAAAAAGTCGGAAAAAGATTTCGAATTCGGTTAGCGTAGCGTAGGGCTAAAGCCGGCTTTAGCCCTATTCTGTTCCTGGATTGCCGAAATATATTATTTTTCAATGATCATCAATTAATGTCCGACTTTATGGGAATGCGGCCTTTTCTAACTCTAAATGTGAAGGATATTTTAAAATCATCTTTTTC
>Ga0272440_1002699_pt1 | contig 13643 bp, 9 predicted proteins | sample SSMMMBAug17_FD_192440 | JGI IMG/M metagenome (GOLD analysis project Ga0272440, IMG submission 192440) | Marine sediment archaeal communities from Little Sippewissett salt marsh, Falmouth, MA, United States - SSM-MMB-Aug17 | ecosystem: Environmental > Aquatic > Marine > Wetlands > Sediment ...
GCAAAAATTGTATTCCATAATGTCGCAAATTCCTGTATCATGATTTTGATAAAGAATTGTATCATGGCACTTGAAAAAGGGCTGAATACAGTATTTTTCGAAAGGGATAAATAAAGTGAAATACAAGGCTATTGTCATTGGTGTTTCTGCTGGTGGGTTGAAGGCACTTAAACAAATATTGCCAGAAATACCGAAAGATTTTCCGGTTCCCATTATTGTGGTTCAGCATCGGCATCCTTTTTCAGACGATTCATTGGAAAAAGCAATGGATGATATTTGCCAGATATGTGTGCACCAAATCAATGATAAAACATCTCTGAAACCTGGAACTGCTTATTTTGCACCGCCCAATTACCATGTCATGATTGAAGAAGATATGACTTTTTCATTGACACTTGATTCACCTGTCAACTATTCTCGGCCATCCATTGATGTTCTATTTGAAAGCGCTTCTGAAGTTTTTGGCGAAAAACTCGTCGGAATTATTCTAACCGGTGCCAACAAAGATGGCAGCTATGGCCTTGCAATGATCAAGAAAAAAGGTGGGATGGCGATTGTTCAAGATCCAGAAACAGCCTCTGTTGATGCCATGCCGCTGGCTGCCATTGCTGCAACACAGGTCGATTATATCCTTAAACTGGACGTGATTTCAGAAATGCTGGTACAATTATTTAATCGTCAAACTGAAGGAGAATAAATATGCAAAACCCCCCAACAAAAATGGATCAAGCCAGGTTGATCATTGATTTCTTTCATCGCTTGATGATGCATCACGCACTATGGTTTTCAGAAGTTCGACATCAACTTGGCGATAAAGAAGCCTATGACATTTTACAAAAAGCCTATGAAAAAAGTTATCATATTCAAATGAAACGTATGGCAAAAACGTTGGGGTTTGAATTGGAAAATGATATCCCCAAACCCCTGTTAGATCTGGACAATCAAACATTGCTTGCATTTAAAGAAAGCATGGCAGTGAATTGGCTGGCCAATGATGGTGTCTGGTTTCAGACCCTTGAATTTTCCAGAGGAATGTATGATGCTAAACGTGTCAATGATTCATGCTGGTCTAACTTTTCACCATTTGAAGCCTGGTCGATAAAACGACTTCTGAACCTTTCTGACAACTCTGGCTTGAATGGCCTCAAACAAGCATTAGAAATGCGATTATACGCAACAATCAATACCCAATCGATTGTTAATGAAACAGAAACGAGTTTTGAATTTCAAATGAATCAGTGCCGTGTTCAAGCTGCGCGAAAAAGAAAAGGACTTGATGATTATCCTTGCAAATCTGGTGGCATGGCTGAATATCCAAGATTTGCAGAAAGTATTGATTCCCGAATTGAAACCACTTGCATTGGCTGTCCACCTGATGAGCATCCGGATGAATGGTTTTGTGCGTGGCGTTTTTCATTGCAAAATTCGTAAATACAATCTATAAGTAAAAGATTAGCAATTAATGTTTGCTGTTCGTTTGTTGACAGCGAATGTAAGGAAATATCTTGAAAAGGAGAATTAATCGAATGTTACTCAATCCCAAAAATGAAAAATATGAACATCTGGATCCCCGATCTAGAGAAATCATGTTGAAGATGATTGATTTTTTTGAATCTAAAGGCAAGGAAAAATTAAAACAATGTAGTCGTGAATGTATCTGGTATGATGATTTTATTCAGTTTCTCAAAGAAAATAGAATTTTTTCAACCTTGTTGACACCAGATAAATATTCGGATGACCCGGATACCCGATGGGACACGTTTAGAAATTGTGAATTTAATGAAATTCTTGGTTTTTACAATCTGTCACATTGGTATTGCTGGCAGGTTACAATTCTGGGTCTGGGGCCAATTTTTATGGGCAATAATGAAGATGTCAAAAAGCAAACGTCAAAAATGTTGGAAGAAGGCGGCATCTTCGCGTTTGGTTTGTCTGAAAGAGCGCATGGCGCAGATTTGTATTCTTCAGACATGACATTGACCCCACTCGCAGAAAATAAATATGTTGCAGATGGCGGAAAATACTATATTGGAAATGGTAACAAAGCATCACTGGTTTCAACTTTTGCCAAAAATTCTGAAACCGATGAATATGTATTTTTTGTTGTCAAACCTGAGCATGAAAATTATGATCTTGTCAAAAACGTTGTTGATTGGGAAGGCTACGTTGCGGAATATGCGCTAAACAGTTATCCAATTACTGATGATGACATACTTGCCACTGGCCGAGATGCCTGGGACTGCGCATTGAATACAATTAATGTTGGCAAATTTAATCTTGGTTGGGGCGCTATTGGTATTGCAACACATGCGTTCTATGAAGCCCTCAATCATGCATCCCATAGAAATCTTTATGGTAAATACGTCACTGAATTCCCACATATCAAGCAATTATTTACTGATTCCTATACCCGACTGGTTGCGATGAAAATTTTTGCCCAACGTGCAACCGATTATATGCGGTCAGCCACAGCAGATGATCGTCGTTACTTGCTATACAATCCAATGGTAAAAATGAAAGTCACGACACAGGGTGAAGAAGTGATTAATCTGTTGTGGGATGTTATTGCTGCTCGTGGTTTTGAGAAAGATATGTATTTTGAACTTGCTGTCAAAGATATTCGATCATTGCCCAAGCTTGAAGGAACAGTTCATGTGAACATGGCCTTGATTATTAAATTCATGGCCAATTATTTTTTCAATCCCGGAGAATTTCCAGAAATTCCTTTACGAAGTGATCCTAAAAATGACGATTTTATGTTTAATCAGGGAGAAACAAAAGGATTGGGAAAAATCCAGTTTCATGACTTCAACCTGGCTTACAATGATGTTAATTTGGAAAATGTTCAGGTTTTTAAAGCGCAAATTGAAGTGTTAAAAGAATTTTTGATGACAGCCACACCAGATAAAGATCAGGCAAAAAATATTGACTTTCTGCTGTCATTGGGCGAATTGTTTACCCTGGTTGCATATGGTCAGTTGATTCTCGAAAAATACAAAATGGAAAAACTTGAAGATGATCTGATAGAACAAATATTTGATTTTATGGTGCGTGATTTCTCAAAATTTGCATTGCAATTATACTCTAAACCTGACAGCTCAGAAAAACAAATGGAACTCTGCCTGAAAATGCTCAAAAAACCAGTCGTAAATAAAGAACGATTTGAGCGATTTCTGGCATCCCACGTCTATGCGTTGAAAGATACCTATGAAATGAATGCCTAAATAGCCCTATAAAAAAGCCTGACAATTCATTGTCAGGCTTTTTCAAACGCCACCATGACGAAAAAAGCAAGTGATTATGTCCAATCTTTTTAATACACCACAGTTGAAAAAGGCATTTGATTTTGCCGAATATACAGGATGTCACATTTTTCTAACCGGCAAAGCGGGTACAGGAAAAACGACCTTTCTTCATAATTTCAAAGAATCATCATCAAAACAAATGATTATTGTCGCGCCAACCGGTGTTGCTGCAATTAATGCAGGTGGAGTAACCATTCACTCTTTTTTTCAGCTGCCTTTTGGACCGCATTTACCTGAAGCGATCTATCACAAGAATGATGTTGCTGGCAGTTATCAGAAGTTAAGTCAGCTGAAGAAAGATATTATCAGAAACCTTGAACTACTTGTTATTGATGAAATCAGCATGGTTCGTGCAGATTTACTTGATGCCATTGATGCCACCCTTCGTCGTTTCAAAGATCATTTTCTTCCTTTTGGAGGTGTGCAGCTCCTCATGATCGGGGATCTTCAGCAACTTCCGCCGATTGTTCAAAAAGAGGAAAGGCAATTGTTACAGGAGTATTATGAAACAATGTTTTTTTATGGCAGTAAAGCCTTACAGCAAACCAATTATACCACCCTTGAATTAACGCACGTATTTAGACAAAATGATGATCATTTTATTCATTTGCTCAACAAAATCAGGGACAATGAATATGATCAAGAAACCTTAGAAAAACTCAACGCGCGTTATGATCCCCAATTTAATCCTTCAGATGCTGAGGGATATATTACCCTGACAACGCACAACAAACAAGCGAAAACAATCAATCGGGCCAGGTTAAAAAAGCTCTCAACTGATAAATATACTCGTGAAGCTAAAATTGAAGGTGATTTTCCTGAACACGCATATCCCACTGATGCGGAATTAACTCTGAAAATTGGCGCTCAGGTGATGTTTATAAAAAATGACATTTCAAATAAGAAATTGTTTTATAATGGCAAAATTGGAAACGTCGTGGATATCACTGATAATTATATTTATGTTAAATGTCCGGAAGATTCAGAAAACATTGCAACTGAAAGGTTGGAATGGCATAACATTCAATACACCATTGATAAAGAAAAAGAAATTATTCAAGAAAAGATCATTGGCAGTTTTACGCAATACCCCTTAAAATTGGCATGGGGCATAACCATTCATAAAAGTCAGGGATTGACATTCGAAAAAGCAATTATCGATGCCAGTGCTGCATTTGCTCATGGTCAGGTTTACGTGGCTTTGAGCCGATGTAAATCGTTTGAGGGAATTGTATTGATATCCCCCATTTCAAGAACGTGTATCAAACATGACTCCAGCGTCCTTCAGTTTATGAACAATGTTGAAAATGATTCTCCAGGTAAAAACTTTTTCGACCAATGCAAATTTGACTATCAATTGTCATTATTAAAAAAAATGTTCAATTTTAAACCCATAGAGAAGCATTTACATTCAATTCTTAGAATTATTCAAAGACACATCACGTCTATTCCACCAGAACTAACTGAACGTGTTATTCAAGCGAATGAATCTTTTAGAAATGAAATTGTAGATGTCTCATATCGGTTTGAAAAACAGATTGATCGTTTAGTTGAAGAAAATGCGAATATTGCGGAAAATGAATTATTACAGGAAAGAATAACAAAAGGCTGTATCTATTTTTCTGAAAAAGTTGAGTCCATTTTTGAAATTCTTTTGCAAGAGTTTTCCATTGAAATCAAGAATCAAACTGTTGGCAAATCTCTAAAAAAACACCTGGGCAGACTCAAAAAAGATATTTCAATAAAGCTATCCCATCTTCATGAAAATAAATAATCGCCCTCATTATATTGTTTTCAGTGATATTAATGGAGTAACGTCTTTAGAGCGATTAACATCTGTCGGTTCAATGTCTCCGAATTCCACATGTCTTGAAGAAGAAGAGTTATTCCTGGGGAACGAGTCTGTTTCTCACACCTGAAGTGGATTTTGGTGATGATGAATTGAAATAACATATATTATTGGTTGAATAAATTTTCAACTTGTGGCATATAAAAATATGACGCAAATCTACATTATGCAATTTTTTCAAGGAGGATTTTAGAAATTAATGGCTCCAAAAACGCCTAAACAAAACAAAAAAAATAAAGGTAATCCATCAATATCAAAAGACAATCAAAAAGGTTATAAAGAAATATCTCCAATAGAAGCCTCAGAAATTGAGCTTCCAGAAACACAACCTATTTTACCATTATTTGATGTCGCATTGTTTCCCAGAATGGTTTTGCCGCTGATTGTAATGCAAAAAGATTCGGTGCAGCTTGTTGACGAAACCATGAACAAGGACAGAGTTATTGGATTTATGGTGGCAAAAAAACAAGAAATGCAGGAAAATTATAATTCTACAGATATTTATAGTATTGGCACCAGTGCAGTTGTTCTCAGGGTTGAGAAGACCAAAGAAGGTACTCAATTATTGGTTCAGGGAAATCAACGTATTCAAATCTCCAAGTATGTCCAATACAAACCCTATATGAAAGCTGAAGTGATCAAAATTGATGAAGATACCACCTTAAATCTTGAAATCAAAGGCATGATGAGCGGTCTCGTGACAATATTCAGCAGAATCGTCGAGCTTTCACCGATGCTTCCCAAAGAATTTGCGGCCATGTCCCAAACGATCTCTGAACCGGGGACATTGGTGGATATGATTATTTCTACCATTAATTGCCCGATTGAAGAGAAACAAAAAATTTTGGAAACTTTTGATATTCGCGAACGAATGAAAGAAGCCATGCGAATTATCAACGAACAGTTCGAAATTGCAAAGCTCGGTGACAAAATTCAACGTCAAGCCAAAGGCGATATTGATAAATATCAACGCGATTATTTTCTCAGACAACAATTAAAAGCCATTAAGCAGGAATTGGGCGAATCAGAACATGAAAATGTAGAAATAAAGGAATATCGAACGAAAATAGAAAATATAAAAATGACTGAGGAAGCGAAAAAAGAAGCGGAACGTGAATTATCAAGACTTGAAAGAATGCATCCCTCATCATCTGAATATACGGTGTCATCAACATATCTAGACTGGCTTATTAGTATACCCTGGTATGTTTCCAGCAATGATAACCTGAATATTACCAAAGCCAAAAAAATTCTGAACCAGGATCATTATGGCCTGGATAAGGCAAAAAAGCGAATAATAGAATACCTTGCTGTACGCAAACTGAAAAATGATCCCAAAGGTCCTATTCTTTGTTTTGTTGGTCCGCCTGGCACCGGAAAAACGTCATTGGGACGATCCATAGCGCGTGCATTGGGACGAAAATTTTATCGGATATCTCTCGGTGGTGTGCGGGATGAAGCTGAAATTCGTGGGCATCGACGTACCTATGTCGGGGCGCTTCCCGGGCGAATTATTCAAGGAATACGTCGGGTCGAAACCAATAATCCGGTTTTTATGCTCGATGAAATTGACAAAATTGGCACGGATTTTCGAGGGGATCCATCAGCTGCTTTATTGGAAGTTTTGGATCCAGAACAAAACCATAATTTTTCAGATCACTATCTAGATGTTTGTTTTGATTTGAGTAAGGTCATGTTTATCACCACTGCCAATATATTGGAAACAATCCCATCAGCCTTAAAAGATCGCATGGAAATAATTCGTCTGTCCGGTTATATGTTGGATGAAAAAATTAAAATCGCTGAAAGGTATTTAGTTCCCCGTCAACGCAATGAAAATGGACTGGAAAAAAATAATATTCGATTCACCCGTGCGGCAATTAAGAAAATTATTACCAGCTATACGCATGAAGCTGGACTCAGAAATCTTGAAAGAGAATTGGCCGCTGTTTGTCGGGGGGTTGCAACGAAGGTCGCTATCAATGAAGTGATGTCTTCAACTATTACTGTTGAAGCTGTTTACAACTATCTCGGCCCAATCAAACATACTTCAGAATTGGCTTCGCAGAAACTTGTACCTGGCGTGTGCACTGGAATGGCATGGACAGAAGCGGGTGGGGATATCTTGTTTATTGAAGCGATCAAGATGAAAGGAAAAAACAAACTGCAACTTACCGGAAAGCTCGGTGAGGTGATGAAAGAATCTGCAAACTCTGCCTTAAGTTTTGTCAGGGCAAATGCCAAACATTTTCAAATAGATGAGAGTTTATTTGAAACACATGACATACATATTCATGTTCCTGCAGGTGCCACACCAAAAGATGGTCCATCAGCGGGCGTTACTATTTTAACCTCTCTTGTTTCTTTATTTACAAATAATATTGTTCCCCATGATCTTGCGATGACAGGTGAAATTACGCTGCGTGGACAGGTATTACAGGTGGGTGGGATCAAAGAAAAGGTTTTAGCCGCATATAGGGCTGGCATTAAGTCGATCATTCTTCCGAAAGATAATCAAAAAGATATGGAAGATATACCAGAAAAGATTCAACATGCGATTACATTTCATTTTGTAGATGAAATGATGCAGGTTTTAGAGATTGCATTGAAATTATAATCAATTACGTATCGATTGAATCAAAACCCTTGCCCCAGTTCTTCTAAAACCCTTTGCGCCAATCGGTTGGAAACGTGAATCATGGCTTCTTTTTGAGCAGACATTGTTTTTTCATGGTTTTGATCCGGAAAATAAGCTTTTCGGTCAGTTATTGACGTCTGCCAAATTTTTTTACCATTAAGATCGGTAATATATACAGAAAGTGTGATTTCAACATATTTTTCCTGAGGGGTGCCATTTGCAGAACGATTGAGCGTATCCACTTGAACACGATCAATCGTTCCACACAGTTCATAATCCAATGTTTTTTTTACGAAGTTTACCGCTCGTGATTGCCGCAGTCTTGAAACAATATCATTTGTAACAATAAAATCAAGGTCAGACCATCGGCTTTTGTTTTCAAATATCCGAACAGATAAAGTACGCACTTTCCCATTTAAAAATCCTTCGTTACCAGAAAATCGGTATCCGCAAGCACAAAACAGATGCAATACAAGCAAGCAGATGCTCAACTTAACTTGCATTATACCACCACATTCACGAGCTTGTTCTTGACAAAAATGATTTTACGAATGGTTTTGCCATCAATAAATTTACGCACTTTCGGCGCTGCCATTGCCAATTTTTTGATTTCATCTTCAGGCATATCGACGGGTATTTCAATTCTTCCCCGAAGTTTTCCATTGACCTGAACAACAATCAACAGGGTATCTTTCTCCAGCGCATCTTCACGATATATGGGCCAGGATTCATTAATAATGCCGGGTTTATGTCCGATTGTTGTCCATAATTCTTCACAAATATGCGGAACAATGGGGGAAAGCAATAAAATTGCAGACTCTATAGAAAACTTTAACACTGATGGATAATGCGCGGCATCTGTTTCTGTGTAGGAAAATATCTCGTTCAACAATTCCATGACAGCACTAATTACTGTATTGAAATGAAACCGATCTTCTATATCTTGCGTGACTTTTTTGATGGTTTCATGTGTTTTTTGAAACAATTCTTTTAGGCTGGGCGCTAATTCATCAATTTTGCCATTGAAGGGTTCTGCTTGAGTTAGTATGGACAGATTCATTTCAACAGCTCGCCATAAGCGATTCAGAAAACGATAGCCACCTTCAACACCTTGTTCACTCCATTCTAAGTCACGTTCTGGTGGTGCTGCAAATAGACAAAAGATTCGCATTGTATCTGCACCATATTTTTCCAGAAGAACATTGGGGTCCACGACATTTTTTTTGGATTTGGACATTTTTTCAATACGACCAATTTTTACAGGCTGATTACACAGTTTACAGGTGCGTTTTGTGCCATCCTTTTGGGCCTGCTCAGGAAACAAAAAACCATGTTCCGGACAGGTGACAGTTTCTTTGCATACCATCCCTTGTGTTAGTAAGCGTGTAAAAGGCTCTTTGTATTTGACAAGTCCAAGATCATGAAGGACGCGTGTGAAATACCTTGAATATAATAAATGTAAAATGGCATGCTCAACACCGCCAATATATTGATCAACAGGCATCCAGTAATCTACTTTTTTGGTGTCAAACATGCCTTGATCATAATGCGGACTGCAATAACGTTCAAAATACCATGATGACTCCACAAAGGTATCCATCGTATCTGTTTCGCGACGTGCATTGGGATTTCCACACTTGGGGCACTCTGTCTTGACAAAAAAATCTAGTGTTGGCAATGGTGAACGTCCACCTTCAAGCAGATTGGCATTTTCAGGCAAAAGAATTGGCAGGTCAGACATTTTTGCTGGAACTGTTCCACAGGTTTCACAATGGACCATTGGAATCGGCGCCCCCCAATATCGTTGACGGGATATCCCCCAATCTTTCAACCGAAAATTGACTGTTTTTTTGCCTAAATTGTTGTTCTCAAGATATTCGGCAATGGATTCAAGGCCTTCTGTATTCCACAAACCATTGAATTGGCCTGAATTTACCATTTTTCCCTCACCAGTGTAAGCCTCAATCATTGTTGCCGGGTCAAGCGGCGTTTCACTTTCTGGTTGGATAACAATTTGGATGTCTAATTGATACTTTTTGGCAAATTCGAAATCACGTTGATCATGACCTGGGACTGCCATCACAGCACCGGTACCATAATCCATCAAGACAAAATTGGCGGTATAAATAGGCATGCGACGATGTGTTAGCGGATTGATACAATATGCACCGATAAAAACGCCTTCTTTTTCATACCCATCTGAAGATCGTTTGCTTTTGTCCTGTGTGGCCATTCGATTGACAAAATTCTGAACTTTTTGTGCCATTTGTGTATTCTTAGACAATTCAATGACCAGGGGATTTTCAGGTGCCAGACTCATAAAAGTTGCGCCAAAGACTGTGTCCTGGCGGGTTGTAAACACTGTGATATGTTTATCAGTATTTTCAAGGGGAAAATGGATTTCAGCGCCAAAACTTTTGCCGATCCAATTTTTTTGCATGGTGATTACTTTTTCAGGCCATCCAGGGAGCTTATCACAATAGTTCAGAAGGTCATCCGCATAATCTGTCGTTCTAAAAAACCATTGCGGCAGATTTTTTTGTTGAACTTCTTGTCCACAACGCCAGCATTGTCCTTGTTCTACCTGTTCATTTGCCAGCACTGTTTGACATGGCTCACACCAATTGACATAAGATGCTTTTCGATACACCATCCCTTTTTCAAACATTTTAATAAATAACCATTGTTCCCAGCGATAATATTCTGGTCGGCATGTGGCGAGCTCTCGATTCCAATCGTAGCTAAACCCCATTTTTTTCAATTGATTTCGCATATAATCAATATTGTCATAGGTCCATTTGGCTGGATGGGACTTATTGGCAATTGCCGCATTTTCAGCTGGCATGCCAAAGGCATCCCAACCCATTGGATGAAGCACGTTAAATCCGCGCATGCGTTTGTATCGGGCAACGACATCGCCTATTGTATAATTACGAACGTGTCCCATGTGAATTTTTCCCGATGGGTAGGGAAACATTTCCAGAAGGTAATATTTTTCTTTCGTATAATCATCATCAACATTAAATATTTTTTCTCGTTCCCAATATTTTTGCCATCGGGATTCAATGGTTTGCGGATTATATTTTTCTTCCATGAGTCAACCTCTACATTATTCCTTTATCAATGGCTGCTGTTTTGGCAATTTTTCCAGTTCAGGATCTTTGGATTCCTCTTTTTCTGGCAATCGCACAGCAGCAGTAATACGTTCACCATCATCCAGATCCATGAGTTTTACGCCTTGCGTATTTCGGCTTATTATGGAAATGTTATTCACATGTATTCGAATCAATTTACCTGTTTCTGTCATCAATATAATATCATCGTCATCTTCTACCAGAAGAATAGACACCACCAGCCCATTTCTTGCGCTGGTTTTAATTGTAATCAATCCTTTGCCACCGCGAGCTTGCAGTGTGTATTCGTTGATTGATGTTCGTTTACCATATCCATTCTCAGTGGCAACAAATAATGTTTCACCATAGCTAAGCACTTCCATCCCAACAATACGATCTCCGGCTGAAAGGTTGATTCCTTTCACTCCTTTTGATGTTCGCCCTGATGGCCGAATATCAGATTCATGAAAGCGAATGGATTTCCCCAAGCAAGAAGCCAGAAAAATATTGTGTGTGCCATCAGTAATACGCGCAGATATTAATTCATCACCAGGCACCAGATTGATCGCTCGGATACCATTTGTTCTGGGCCGACTATACGCAATAATATCTGTTTTCTTGACCAGCCCATTTTTCGTGGCCATAATCACAAAATGTCCGGGAGTGAATTCTTCAACCGGTAAAACAGTTGCAAGTTTTTCGTTTTCAGTAAAGTTGAGCAAGTTGACAATCGCTTTTCCCCGACTGACGCGACCGGATTGCGGTATATCATAGACCTTGCACCAATATACCCTGCCCATGTTGGTAAAGAACAAGAAATGATGATGTGTTGATGCAACAAAAACATGTGCGAGAAAATCCTGATCCTTGGTTTCCATGGCAGTTTTGCCTTTTCCACCTCGGTGCTGACTGTGATAAACAGACAAGGGGGTTCGCTTGATATATCCACCATTGGATATTGTAACCACCATGTCTTCTTCAACGATCATATCTTCCATGCTGATTTGTTTTGTATCTATAGTAATCTGAGATCGTCGTTGATCACCAAATTGTTCCTTGATTTCCACCAGTTCATCTTTAATAATGTTAAAAACAATCTGTTCACTTCCCAGAATTTCTTTATACCATGCAATGTCCTTGATAAGCTGATCATATTCGGCATTTATTTTTTCGCGTTCCAGACCTGTCAGTCGTTGTAAACGCATATCTAGTATGGCCTGTGCCTGAATATCGGTTAAATCGAAATGGTCAATCAATCCTTGTTTTGCTTCAGGCGGTGTGCGTGATTTTCGGATCAGTGCAACGACTTCATCGAGATTGTCCAGGGCAATTTTTAAGCCTTCCAGAATGTGTGCACGTTCTTCAGCTTTTCGAAGATCATACCGAGTTCGACGCACGATAATGAGTTTGCGATGATCGATAAAGTGCACTAATGCCTGTTTCAAATTCAGTAGTTCGGGACGATTGTTAACGATTGCCAGAATGATAATACCAAACGTGTTTTCTAGCTGCGTATGTTTATATAGCTTATTGAGAATCACGTCAGCCTGAAAATCCTTTTTGATAGCAATGGCTACCCGCATCCCCCGCCGATCAGATTCATCCCGTGCATAGCGAATCCCTTCGAGTTGTTTGGCTTTCATCAATGCAGATATTTTTTCGATGAGTTTGGCTTTATTAACCTGGTAAGGGAGTTCAGACACAACAATAATCTCGCTGCCCCCTTTTTTCTTTTCTTTTTCAATGGAAACTTTTGCGCGAATACGAATAATGCCACGTCCGGTTTGATATGCTTTGATAATGCCATCAACACCATAAATAATGCCCCCTGTCGGGAAGTCTGGACCTGGAAGATATTGCATTAAATCAGGTATGGTCAAATCGGGATTATCAATGAGTGCAGTTAGCGCATCAACAATTTCCGAAAGATTATGCGGTGGAATATTCGTTGCCATGCCGACTGCAATACCGGATGAGCCATTGATCAAAAGATTGGGAACGCGTGATGGCAATACTGATGGTTCTTCAGTTGATTCATCATAATTGGGAACAAAATCTATCGTCTCTTTGTCTAGATCTTTAAGCAGCTCATGAGAAATACGCATCATACGTATTTCAGTGTAACGCATCGCAGCAGGTGGATCGCCATCAACAGAGCCAAAATTTCCCTGGCCATTGATTAATGGATATCGAAGAGAAAAATCCTGTGCCATCCGAACGATGGCATCATAAATCGCACTATCTCCGTGTGGATGGTATCGACCAATGGTTTCACCTACAATTCTGGCAGATTTTTTGTAGGGTTTGTTCCAGTCGTTTTTCAATTCGGACATGGCGAACAAAATTCGCCGATGAACTGGTTTTAATCCATCCCGAACATCGGGAAGTGCCCGCCCGATAATAACGCTCATGGCGTAGTCTAGATAGGACTTTTTCATCTCAACTTCAATGCTGACTTTGGGCGAGTTTTCTGGGGTTAACATTTGTTTTTTCCTTTAATAATTACGTTAAAAACGCTGTCTGGATTTTTTTGCAGTATGGGGTTATGTGGATATCCATCATACTTTTAATTGTGTTTGATTCTCAATCTGTAGAGACGAACGACTGTAAGTCTCCGAGAGAAAAAGATCAATCATCATTCTTGAAACTTAAGAATCCAAACAAGCTTGCCCTGTCTCTGCTCGGAGACGCACAGACGTGCGTCTCTACATAAGACCAAAATACTCAAAAAGTGCTAA
>Ga0272440_1002700_pt1 | contig 13639 bp, 5 predicted proteins | sample SSMMMBAug17_FD_192440 | JGI IMG/M metagenome (GOLD analysis project Ga0272440, IMG submission 192440) | Marine sediment archaeal communities from Little Sippewissett salt marsh, Falmouth, MA, United States - SSM-MMB-Aug17 | ecosystem: Environmental > Aquatic > Marine > Wetlands > Sediment ...
GACGTAACAGCCTCAGCATCGGATTATTCCATTGGAAGTTTAAGTATCCCCGCGAATATGACGCAAGCCAATTTAGATGTTAGCATTATCAATGATGACACGACTTGCGAATCTGACGAGACATTTGTTGTCACAATCAATGATTCTTCAAATGTTTATGCTGGTATACCCAAAAATTTCACCATAACGATTGCGGCAAATGATCCGGCTATTCAATGGTGGTCTTCATCTGAACAAGAAATATTAGAAAATGCAGGTATTATAAGCTTAACGGCAACGACCTGCGTTGTAAATACTGTTGATTCTGAAATACCATACACTGTCATCGGAACTGCTGATTCAAACGATCATTCATTAACCAATGGAACCTTTACGCTTAAAGCCAATTCTTCAACAGCATTGTTAACCTTTACGATAACTGATGATGAAACTGTTGAACCTGATGAAAAGATATCTGTCCAATTGGGGAATGTTGGCAATATAAAAACAGCTTCTCCTGATATTTATAACCTTCTTATAAAGGATAATGATTTACCAACCCTCTCCTGGAAAACGCTTTCTCAGTCTGTTTCAGAAGACTCAGGGACAATTTCTTTAACAGTGACAATGAACAAAGAAAGTTATACCACTGTTAATGTTAACTTTGTGCTGAGTGGAGATGTTGAAACAACTGATCATGATTTACGCGATGGCAGTTTTACAATTTTGGCAGGTCAAACGTCTGCAATGACCCAGGTAACCATTACCAATGATACAGAAGATGAACCCGATGAAGTATTAAAAATCACGTTGAGCAATCCTGTAAATGCTTTGTTAGGCGATAAAGAATATTCATTAACAATTGTTGATAATGATACACCGCTTGTCCAATTTGATTTGGAGGGATACACTGTTAATGAAAATGTGGGCACTGTTGCTGTAAATATTTCAATGCTTGATATCAGCTATCAAGACATTGTCATACCATACACAATCAGTGGGTCTGCTCAATCGACTGATTATACATTAACTGATGGCTCTGTTAAAATCGAATCAGGCTATACTGCAACATCATTAAACGTTCCTATTAATGACGATCATATTGATGAACCCCTGGAATCAATCATTATTACTTTAAATAAACCAGACAATGCAAATGTTGGATCTAAGAATGCTTATACCTTAACTATACAAGATAACGATGTGCCTGAAATAAGCTGGGAAAAAGCTGAATATATTGTCGATGAAAACGTAAATGCGGTAACTTTGACAGTCACATTAGATATTCCTTCGTATACTGACGTGAGTGTTGATTATCAAGTCAGTGAAATTTCGGCGCATTTCGGTGAAGACTATACATTGAACAATGGAACCATTGTCATTCATTCCGGTCAGCAATCATCATCCATAACTATGTTGATTACAAATAATGAGGATGTTGAACCTAATGAAAGTATACAACTCTCTTTGGTTAATCCTCAAAATGGGGAAATTGGCGAACTATCTCAAACAACTGTCATTATCAGAGATGATGATATGACTCAGGTGGAATGGACAAAAGCCACTGAGTCTTTTGGTGAAGATCAGGGAACAATTGTATTGGAAGTCTCTTTAAATAAAGTCAGTTATACTGATGTCACAGTTCCATATGCGCTGACACTCAGCGGAACAGCTATATCAGAAGATCATAACATTACTTCCGGTGTTTTTGTCATCCCAGCAGAGTCAATTAATCTTACAAAATCATTTACCATCATTGAGGATGGCATTGATGAACCTGATGAAACCATTATACTTGAACTTCAGACACCAACAAATGCCAAACTAGGTATTAATTGTATTAAAACCATCACTATTTCAGATAATGATGTGCCTGTCATTAGTTGGTCTAAAACATCAGACGATGAGAATGAAAATATAGGATCGGTAACTATTACAGCTCAGTTATCCATTCCATCTTATACAGATGTAATTTGTCCCTTTACAGTCAGTGGTTCAGCAGATAGTAATGATCATCAATTATCAGATGGAAGTATCACTATTTCAGCAGGATTAACATCGAAAACACTGATAATCGATATCATTAATGATGACGTTGATGAGCCCAGTGAAAACATTGTGGTAACATTAGGGAATCCGGACAATGCACAGTTAGACACATCGAAAGATAGCTATTCGTTAACAATTCTGGATAATGATACGCCACTTGTTAACTGGTCAGAATCTACCCTCACTAAAAATGAAAATTCTGGAACAATTTCACTTACGGCAACCCTTACCATTCCATCTTATACAGATGTTATTGTCAATTATTCTCTCTCAGGTGATGCAGAAAGGCAGGTTGATTATCAGCTATCTTCTGACAATTTTACAATTTCAAAAGGAAATCTGAGTAATACGTTTAGCATTACAATAGTAGAAGATGACATTGTGGAACCTCATGAAGACATTCTGTTCACTTTTACTCAAATCTCCAATGCCATGGCAGGAGAAACGACTGCCTGCACCATTACTATCCATGATAATGACAGCCCGATGGTTGCATGGGAAAAATCTTCTCAAACTGTCCTGGAAACTGCTGGAACTATTACGATAATGGCAATTATGGATAAAAAAAGCTATACGGATGTTTCAGTTGATTATACAGTGAGTGGTTCTTCAACGTTTGGTTCCGACCATGATTTGATCAACGGTACTTTAAGCTTTCCAAAAGATATTACGTCAACAAGCCGTGACGTTCATATTGAAGAAACGAAAACCCTTTGTGAATCAAAAGAAAGTCTGATTCTAACATTGAGTAATCCAAAACATGCAAACATTGGTTCGGCAGATGTATACACGCTTTGGATCATTGATATCTGCCCTGATTTTAATATGGGACAATCATATACAGTGCTGGAAGATTCTGGATCTGTGTCTGTAAGCGCATGGGCAAAAGATATTACTTCGGCAACCTATCCCCAAATTCCCATGCAGTTTAATGTGAGCAATGATTATAACAGCCTGTTTCAGCAACAGCCAGAAATATCTCCGGAAGGTACGTTGACGTTTGAAAGTGCAAATCATGCTTTTGGTATGGCCAATGTTTCAGTAAGCTTAATAAGTGATGACCATATCAGCATCACCAAAACGTTCCAAATCAATGTAATTTCGGTTAATGATGCACCTGATTTTACTATGAACGATCTGTATGATGTTAATGAAGACTCAGGTGAAATTTTTGAAGTAAACTGGATGAAAAATATTTCATGTGGGCCCTTAAATGAATCTGATCAGACATTTCAAATCATCGTAAACAACAACAAACCTTCATTGTTTACAAATGCGCCTCAAGTTGACAATACGGGTACCTTATCTTTTACTCCTGCACCCAATCAAAATGGGTTTGCACTGGTGACAGTCCAATTACAAGATAGTGGAGACACACTAAATGGCGGTGTTCAAAGCACTTCAAAACAATTTACCCTTACCGTTAACCCAATAAACGATGCACCTGTTAATACAGCAGTACCGAAAATCAGTGGTATACTTCAAAAAGGTCAGGCAATGTTATCCACTAAGGGTGAATGGAATGATAATCTGGATATGTCTCCTGGTACAATAAGCTATCAATATCAATGGGAACAGGCATCAGATAGTGATGGAAACAACCTGGAAACAATATCAGGTGCAAATGCTGCTGGACTGACATTATCAGAAAACCAGGTAAGTAAATGGATCAGACTGACAGTAACTGCACAAGACGATGGTGAAGGCACACCATCAAACAAAACCACAGTGGTCTCATCAAAATTTTCAGGACCTGTTCTTGATGTGCCTTTTATCAGCTTTGTCAAACAAGAAAGCCCTGCTGTTCATGAACAAGAAAATACATTCATTATTCCTATCCGTCTGGAAAGAAAAAATAGTGTTAAGATTGTGCTGCCTTTAAATCTTTCAGGCGCAGCAACAAATAATTCAGATTATACGATGTCAGAAAGTATTGAAATTCCTATTGGGTCAACATCTGTTGATTTAACATTAACAGTATTGGATGATACACAAGAAGAAGATCTGGAAGATATAATCATAACACTTGGAACTCCCACAAATGCTCAATGGGGAAGTATCACGAAGCATACATTTACAATTAAAGCCAATGATCTGACGCCAGAGATTACAGATTTATCTGAAACCTCCGGCTATGTTTCAGGTGGCGCCAGTATTAAAATCAATGGTGATAAATTTGCGCAGGGTGCAACGGTTACCTTCGGAACCATTCCAGCATTAAAACCTGTCGTTGTATCTAAAAATTTAATGTCCTGTATTGTTCCGGCAAGCAATACAGCAGGGACTGTTGATGTTACACTGACCAATCCCGGTGGAAATTCTGATACAACAACATTTACCTATCTGGATACACGAAACATATCTGGTCAGGTGCTTTCTGCCTCCGGATCAACTCCCATTTCAAATTGTCAGATCATAATTAGACTGCTAAATAAAACCTGGTATGAAATGACAGATAACCTGGGCAACTATACAGTAAGTGAGCTGCCATTATCTGATCATTTTATTGTCAGTGCATGGCCAGACTTTGATAGTGACAGTTGTTATCAATCACAATTTTATAACAACAAAGATAAAGATCATGCAGATACTGTTACCACAAAAGATGGAAATGCAACTGTCAATTTTTCTATGGAAGCCTGCAACAATGGCAGTATTAAAGGAAGTGTCCACGATTTATCAGATACACCTTTGACAGATGATGTCATATGGGTTCAAGCCTATTCGGACAGCCTTGGCGAAGGTAAACCTCAACGTGTCGATTCAAATGGGACATATGAAATTAAGGGATTAAAACCTGCCAATGATTATGAAGTTTGTGTAACCCTGTCTGAAACTGCTGAAACTAAGTATTGTTATACATTACCTTCAAACCTGTCAGTTGGGGTTGTTCCGGAAAATTGCAGCAGTATCGGTTCTGAAAATGCCAGATTAGTGAACGTACAAAATACAGTTGTTTCGAATATTGATATTATTATTGACCCACAATGCAGTGGTGGAACCATTGAAGGCCTGGTCAGAAAATGTAATGGCAAACCCGCTGCAAATATTTATGTATTTGCAAAATCTGCGGCATTGAATATCAATAAAGGCACTTTTACAGATATATTCGGTCGATATACCATCAATGGCTTGATTCCTGTTTCATCTGCCCGAAAAGAGGAAAAAGGATATGTGGTTGGAATTGCTACCAATGGCTATCCCACAAAATATTATGGTGGTACTGATGAACAAAACGCAACTCGTGTTGCTACCGGTAGTACCGATATTGATTTAAGTCTTGGATGCTATTATTTTTCAGGAAAAATCACTGATGCATCTGACCGGCCTGTTTATGGCGCCATTGTGCTTGCCTGGTCAAGATCAGAAAAAGAAAAAGTCTATTATGCCACATCCAATGCCAATGGCGACTATACAATCACAAACCTGAAGCCTCTAAAGGATTATGTTGTTCAGGTCATTCCTCTGGATTATGCCAGCCAGTTCTACAATGACAAAGCTGACGAAACACTGGCAGATCTTGTGGATATTTCCATAGAAAATAAATCAGGTATTGATTTTAGAATCGGATGTGGTGCAAAGCTTTGTGGCAGGATATATCTTGAAAATAAAGATACACCTGCATCTCAAGGCATTTCTGTCAATATTTCTTCTAAACTCAGCAATACAAGCCTTGATGTCTTGACTGATTCTGATGGATTTTACGAAATCTGTAATTTAGATGAGACGGTGACGGATTATGTCATCTCTGTAATTCTTGAAAATCATCCACCAGCCTTTTATCATTCTCAGGGAACAGTTTATTCACCAGAAAATGCGGAGGAAATTTCAACATCAGGGGACTGCGATAAAGATATTGTGATCACTGAAGGTTTTAGCATTAAGGGGAAAATACATGATAACAATGTGTTAGTTTCCGGAATTCCTGTTGAAGCTTTTGCGATAATAGGTTTTGGATATGGTAAAGATAAAAGCAAAAGAATGACCGACACATCCTTTAATTACGAAATCAAAGGTCTTACTCCTGGTACTTATGAAGTCAGTATTGATCCGCAATCAAATTATCTTTCTGAGAGTAAAACAATTGAAATTGTTGACCAGGATATTGTTTTAGACTTTGAACTTCAACGTCCCTCTCGTATGATCAAAGGAACCGTTTTTAATCTGGGAGCAGGAAAAACGGTATGGATCAGCGCATGGTCACCAAGTGTTGATGGTAAAGTCGTCACTGTAACCGGCCCAGGCGATATTGACTATACATTGACTGGATTACAACCAGCATCAGATTATCGGGTAAAATTAATATCTCCTCACTATCCTGATCAATATTATAATCAAAAGGCCCAATGGTTTGATGCCGATAAAGTTGACATTTCAACCTATGATGCTTTTGAAATTGATTTTACAATTGAAGTGCACCCCACAATTTCGGGAACTGTGGTATTTAACAATGGAGAAACAGGTGATTCAGCATGGGTTGTGGCTTTTTCACCCTCAAAAGGTACAGAAATGGCTATGGTGGATTTAAACAATCCGACATATGAAATACAGGTGATGAAAGCCGATGATTATGAGGTGTCGGTATGGTCCGATAAATACATTGCCAGTCCGGGAAAACAATTTGTGGATACAACATCCGGTAACGTTCAAAATATAAACTTTTCTTTAGATACTGGTCGCTATATTTCTGGAACAGTTTTAAATGAAGATGGACAGCCGGTTTCAGGAATTACTGTTAAAGCCTCTTCACTGTCAACAGGCAGCAAATTCGGAACCACAAATGCAAGTGGAGAATATCAAATTAATGGCCTTGAAAGTGTTGATGACTATATTGTATCTGTTTTTGTCAACGAAAAATCGCCTGCTTTCTTTTACAGCACAAATGGTAGTGTCAGGGATCAGGCATGGGCCACTGATATTTCCACTGAAAATGGAAGTGTTCAGAATATTGATATTGATCTGATCGATGGCGAACGTATTTGTGGAATGGTTATTGATGATTCGTTTAAAAACATTGCAAATGTACTTATTCGCCTGGAATCAGAATCATTACAGGTTCAGCATAGTGTAAAAACCGATGCTGATGGCAAATTCGAATTTACAGGGCTGCCTTCTGGTAATGATTATAATGTATTTGCCATTCCACCATCATCGTCGTCATATCAACAACAGAATAAACACAAGGTTTCAACCAAAGTCTGTAATTTATATTTTATCCTGACGCCTGCATATACACTCAGTGGTATTATTACTGACAATAATGGTGAAGTGTGTTCAAAAATTGAGGTTGAAATCATTCAGGATGATTTTTACAGCTATTATCGTACAGACTCAACCGGATATTACGAAATTAAAGGTATCCCGGAAAACAAGGGTTACGCTGTAATTGCCACAGCAACTGGAGACACAGCCTATTTGCCCTTTAAGCAGTACAATATTTCCATTACACAAAGCATTGAAAAAAATATAACCCTTACGCCAGCATTGGATATTTCAGGATATCTGAAGGATTCAAGTGGTAATCCTGTTGCGGGTGTTACTGTAAAAGGTAACTCTGAATCCAATCCGGATTCTTTAAGGGTAACCACAAGCAACACAAAAGGATTTTATAAAATCAACAATATTCCAGCAGGCTCTGACTACACGATAAAAGTAGAACCATTGCACTATGGTGAACAAAAAAAGGCAGGTCAAACAGCCGGGACAACTGTTGATTTTATCCTTTCAGATGGTGGTATGATCAGTGGTTATGTCAAAAATACAACATTCAGTCCATTGGCTGGTATTTATGTTCAGATATCTTCAGACTTTTTAGACAAATCGCTGCTGACAGTTTCTGATAAGAATGGTTACTTTGTTTTCAAAGGACTTTCTGAAAATGATCCCGGTGGAAATCTGATTTCAGATTACCTGATCAGCACGGCTTCTGTTGAATATCTGTCATCAGAATCCAGTGGACATAAAGTTGGGGATGAAATCAATTTCACATTAACCAGCGGCCTTAACAATGTTATCACTGGAACATTAACTGATTCCAACGATTCTTTGCCACCTGAAGCGAATTACGTGAGAGTTTATCTGTATAAAACCAATGGCGCAGCCATTATTTCAAAAGTGAAAATTGATGCGAATGGTCAGTTTGAATTTAATAATCTGAATTCAACCTCCAGTTATCAAATAAAATTTAAAGTGTTGAATGGTGCTATGAATGGCCAGAGAAGATGGGCTGCCGAAAATGGGACTGAAATTTTAAGAGGTAATGCCAAATCATATTCCGTTGGTAGTAATATTGAACTCCAACTGGATGGCTTATGGTAATGGTAAAATATATTCACAGAATAATGAATGGAGAAAATGAAATGAAAAAAATCTTAATCACATTGTTTATTGTGACCTTTCAACTTTTATTAGTGACCAATGTATTCTCTGCAAGCCCTGGAGAGATTCAGGGCCTGATCGCAAGCCATATGGAAGATATTCCATTGAATACCACACAAATTGATATGGAATGGTCTGTGCCTGAAGGATACACTGGATATTTTTATGCGAAATTTACAACGGCTTCTGAATATACCCAATATACGTTCGATGAGGACACAACAGAAGGTTTACTCAGTAATACAACAGGAACAGCTTCATACATTCATAACTCAGGCAGCGATGAAATATATTATTTCCATGTTGCGGCTGTGTGGTTGGATGAGTATGAAGAAGAAGATTTCGGGCCAACAACCAGTTATGGGCCAATTATTGTGGATATAACACCGCCATCCTGTAGTGTTGATGCACCTTCGTCAACAACGACACGAACCGTCAGCCTGTCTTTTTTAACAGATGATGCCATCAAAATTTATGTCAGCAATATCAGTTATGGTGAAGGGGCTGAGTTGGACTTATCTGAAAATAATCCAATGTCATGGGATTTGACTGAAGGTGAAGGCCAGAAACGTGTTTATGTCAGATTTAAAGATCGTGCTGGCAATAACTGTGACATATATAAAGATATTCAATACTATGAAAATACTCCTTCGGTTATTGCCAGTATTGATGAGCAATTTTCTGCTAAAAACACTTCTATGAGCGTTGCTATTTCTATAACTGATACCGAGGGTGGCGATATAACAATGTATGCGGTTTCTGACAGTTTAACCCTTGTTTCAATTGATAATATCTCAATTACAAGTATTGGTGGTACAGGCAGCAATAATGCATATACGACCACTACATCCGCCGGAGAAAATGTCTCTTTAACACTATCCATTATCCCTGTTACCAATATGTATGGCACGACAACGATTTCATTGACAATAACCGATGCTTCAGGAGCATCGTCCACAACATCTTTTCCGCTAACCATTTTCACCCCTGGTGATCTTAACAATAATGGCATTGTTGGTCTTGATGATGTTCAAAGCACCTTTTATTTTTATATGGGTAAAAATTTGCCAACAAGCTTGCAGCAAAATATTGCAAATGTTTATAATGATGGCATCGATAATGACACTGTATCTCTTCATGATTTATATGGTGTCTTTCGTCTTTACAATGGATTCTCTCTGGATAAATAAAAATAACCTTTGACAGGAGGTCTTAATGAATAATAAATTTTATTTGCGTGTAATCGTTTTCTTTTTTTTAATGATTTCTATCAATACATTAGCTTTTGCAACTCCTGAAGTTAAAATTGCGCAGAAAAACATAACAACCGGAAGTAATCAGGCAGAAGTATCAATACTTATCAGTGATATTGCTGATGCCAGTATCGGCGGATATATTTTAAGATTAGATTATGATGATTCCATTTTCACAAATCCAACAGTAATCACAGCCAATACCTTATCCCAAGGGTTAAGTGTTGAAGGAGTTGTCCCTGTTGATGGTTTTGGCGGAAAGTACAGCATTGGGCTTATGAGTGGTTTTACTGCAACAAATGATGGAACATTAATCAATGTCCTGTTCGAGATATCTTCAGAATTTGAAACCGAAGACATCACATTTATATCAGCTAAAACGCAACTGCATACATCGCAGTATGCTCCAGTAGAAGCATCATATATTAATGGTTCCATTACCATGCAAGAAATTACAGATGATCCCTTCACTGCATCTGTTCCAACCTTAAATGAATACGGGATCCTGTTTTTTATGATGATTATCATGTTGTCTTCATTTATAAAAATGAGAAATCAAGCGAGGCAAAACATATGAAAGTTTTTATTACAATCATAATGTTTTTCTTAGGATATGGACTGTGCCTTGCTGAGGTATTAGTCTCAATACCCGACAATTTAAATTTGGCAGTCACTGATACAAAAGTTACCATTCCTGTTCATCTTTCCGGTATAACAAATGAAAATATTTCAGGTTTTATCCTGCGATTGGATTATGATGATTCTGTGTTAAGTCATCCTGAAATTTCGACATCAGGAACGCTTTCTCAGGGATTGCCAGTTAAAGGAGCTGCCCCTGTGGACATTTTTGGTGGAAAGTTTTCAATTGGTTTGATGACTGGATTACAAAAACCGACAGATGGTGTGCTTCTCAACATAAGGTTTAAAGTTTCAGATAATTTTGTGGCATCGCCTGTTTATTTTATTACTGAAAAGACAGCCTTTCATACCAGCACATTTTCGCCAATAGCCGGTCAGAATGATGGCAGTTTTATCATTCGTTCAGCAAGTCATCAACTGAGTACAATCGATTTTGATGAAACATTTATGTATAATCCTTCTGCGAATGTGGAAGGGACATCATATCAACAAAGCTCGGATGTTCAACTATCCATTTCTGGTGATATTTCACAAGGAAACTACATTATTTCTGGTGATAATAATCTATCATCCATGCCTGTCATTTCAATACAGGAAAAGACAACAAAAGCATTACTTAAGCGATGGTATATCATATCAAATTCATCTGTTTCTGATGTTACATTAACATTCAATATGAACCTGTCATCAATCAACCCTGAGTATTACTGGCTTTCCGGTTCCTCAGACAATGAAAATTTTTCCGAAATTTGTCATGCAGATCGTGTTGATGTGCAAAACAATCAAATCATATTTCTTTTACCAGATGAAATATCTCAACGTGGGTATTATACACTAACGTTTAAAGATTTTTTAACGGATTTACCAGAGTTGTATACCAGCTTTCAAGTAACCCAATTCAAATCTTTTAATTATATTGCCTGGCGAACAACTAACGATGCTGGTCTTATTGGGTTTAATATCTTTCGCAAACAGTTGGAAGATGAATATTTCGCACAAGTGAACTCAAGCATGATACCTGTTAATGATACCCGAACATTTTCATATAAAGACACTGATCTTCTTTCTGATAATACATTTTTTTATGGTCTTGAATATATCTATGAAAATCAATCGCAGCATTCTTTCATTCATGTAAGTTCAGATTTTAGTATGTTTGATGTGAATCAGGATTTGCAGGTGGATATGGGGGATGTTCTTTCTTTGATTAGAGAACTTTCTTTGGGTAAGTCTGAATGATTTGTTTTCAGGGAGTTAAATCATGAGTTATCAACCACAAAAGCGAACATTTGAGTATAAAGGCTTTGTTAATCCTGAAACTTCTTATTATGTCCCACTGGGACCGGTTGTTAACTGGAATAATCAAGATATGAAAACAATGGTGGATGATGGTTGCTATTTCTCAATTTTTGCGCCAATATTGATATCTGGTTTGATGATAGCATTCAAACAGGTTCTAACTGGTCAATAGCCATCTCCGATGCCATACAAACATCACACATGACCATTTGCCTTGTTTCCTCAAATTTTCTAAATTCTGAATTTATCAGAAAAAGAGAAATTCCAGCAATACAAGCCAGGCAATTAGAAGGAATGATCGTTTTTCCTGTTCTGATTGAATCCTGTTTGTGGCACCTGATTGACTGGTTTAAGGATATGCAAGTTTTTCCAAAGGATAACCTGTCTTTAGATGAATTTGATCAAAAAGAGCAAAATAAAAGACTTATGGAAATTGTCTCTGAAATTAGCTGTTTATTAAAGGGCGAATCCTAAAAAAGGGTGCATTTTTTGTCTGAACCATGATTCGTCTGATGATTACCATGATGATGGTTCTGGACTAACCGTCCGCTAATACTCTTACTCCTTAAAAACAGGAGGCATTCCATGACAAAAATCATGTTTATCATATCGTTTATTCTATTATTCCTTTTATCCAGCATGGCGCAAGGCACCCCCATAGAAAATCAAGCCACTCAGATTTCCGCTGGATTTTTTCATAGCCTGGCCTTGAAAGATGATGGTTCCGTTTGGGCATGGGGAGACAATAGTAATGGTCAATTAGGCGATGGAACGAACATAACGACAAACATCCCTGTTCAGGTGTCAGGACTTTCAAATGTCACTCAGATTTCCGCTGGATATTTTCATAGTCTGGCTCTCAAAGACGACGGCTCGATTTGGGCATGGGGTAAAAATGATTATGGTCAGTTGGGCGATGGAACGACCACAAATAAAGACACACCTGTTGAAGTATCAGATCTTTCACAAGTTACTATGGTTTGCGCTGGATATTATCATAACCTGGCCATAAAAGATGATGGTTCAGTTTGGGCATGGGGGAATAATAATTATGGTCAGTTAGGTGATGGAACGACCACAAATAAAAGTACACCTGTTGAAGTATCAGGACTTTCACATGTCACCAGAATCGCAGCCGGTTTTTATCATAGCTTTGCTATTATAGACGACTGTTCGGTTTGGGCATGGGGATACAATGGTATGGGTCAGTTGGGCGATGGAACAACAACAGATAAAAGCAACCCTGTGCAGGTATCCGAACTTTCAAATGTCACCAGGATTACTGCTGGAACTTCTCATTGTCTGGCCATAAAAAAAGACGGATCTGTTTTGGCATGGGGGGATAATAAGTATGGTCAGTTAGGCGATGGAACAACAACAAATAAAAGCAGCCCTGTGCAGGTGTCAGGACTTTCAAATGTCACCAGGATTGCAGTTGGATGTTATCATAGCATGGCCATAAAAGATGATGGCTCGGTTTGGGCATGGGGATACAATGGTATGGGGCAGTTGGGCGATGGAACTGCCACAAATAAGAGCAGACCTGTGCAGTTGGCTGGATTTTCAAATGTTATCAGGATTGCCACTGGAGAGTATCATAGCCTGGCCATAAAAGATAATGGCTCGATTTGGACATGGGGAATCAATGATTATGGTCAGTTGGGCGATGGAACGAGTACAAATAGGAGCAGTCCTATTCAAGTATCCGGAATTTCACATGTCATTAATATTGCCTGTGGAAATTATCATAGCCTGGCCTTAAATGATGATGGTTCGGTTTGGACATGGGGGAGTAATACTTATGGTCAGTTAGGCATTGGAACGACCAAAAGTCAGAGTAGCCCTGTACAGGTGTCAGGGCTTTCGCATGTCATCATGATTGCCGGTGGATATTATCATAACCTGGCCTTAAAGGATGACGGCTCTATCTGGACGTGGGGAATAATTGATTATAGTATGTTCAGTATGTTTAGCAATCCAATTGACATACCTGAGAGCAGTCCTGTGCAAGTACCCGGAATTTCAAATGTTGTCATGCTTGC
>Ga0272440_1002701_pt1 | contig 13639 bp, 9 predicted proteins | sample SSMMMBAug17_FD_192440 | JGI IMG/M metagenome (GOLD analysis project Ga0272440, IMG submission 192440) | Marine sediment archaeal communities from Little Sippewissett salt marsh, Falmouth, MA, United States - SSM-MMB-Aug17 | ecosystem: Environmental > Aquatic > Marine > Wetlands > Sediment ...
TTCTGAATCCTTTGAAGATTGGCTAAAAAGTCCTTAGGAATTCTCTGAAAATAACTTCGTATTGGGCGCATTCCCAAAAAGTCGGAGATTTTTTTTCTAAGCCCTGAAAGGGCTATACATACCAGCCCAGGGCAACGCCCTGGGGCAAAAGAAAAAAGGGCTTAAGCCCTGAAAGGGCATCACATAACAAAGAATAGCCTCGCTAAGTTGTACATAAATATGTCGCGCCCTTTCAGGGCTTAATTAAATCCTGGTTTATGAAAATATCGCTGTTGAAGTTACACATGATAATATCATAAGGGTTATATTTTTTTCGACTGAGTGCTGTCAAATGAAAGCAGATAAAAATTTTGCCGCAGGAATATATCTTATGTTACTTGTTTTATCAAAATAATCATATTTTTCTGACATTGTGACCATAATTTCTGATACTGAAAAAGGATGTAATCTATGATAATGATATCTACCCAAAAGAGAATCTCCTCCTTTTCGATAAATATCTAAACGAGAACTTCCAGTAATCAGAATCTTTTCGTTATTTTCTCTGACATCCCATATACCTTTAACATGAGATTTCCAGGTACTATATTTATGAATTTCATCGAAAATAATCAGATCAGATTCCGGTGACCACATCTCTTTAATAATGTTATTGCGATGTTTACGATTGTCCCAATTTAAGTATGAAGGATTGTTGAACTTATTGCCAATTATTCTTGCAAGAGTTGTTTTACCTACCTGGCGAGGCCCTCCTACAAAAACCATTTTTTTTTTCAAATCTTCACAAATTGTTTTTTCTAAATATCTTTCTAAATTCTTCATATGAATAAAATTGTCAATACAATTTTATTCTTTACTATAAAATTGTCATGGTCTCAAAATATATTCTATGTACATACTTTATATATTTTTACCTCATCATTAATCACTTCAATGTCAAGTTTTAAATACCATTGATATCTGTTTGCAAACAGTTGGGTGCGTTTAACAGCTTTATGCTTTTTACCCAGGGCGTTGCCGGGTGTTGCCCTGGGCTGGTATATAACGCCCTTTCAGGACTAAGAAAGACACTGAACAATGTTTACCAAATATAATCAATCGTCTCAGCAAGTCCAATATGCTTTTCCAAACACAGTTTCTTTGCCTGAACACTAAATCCACCAACAGATAAAATTGCCGGTATTATTTTATTCTTCTTATGTTGTTTTGAATAAATCTCAACTTTTTCCCAAAAATCACGAACAACTTGAACGCCTATTTTTTTATTCCATTTTTTCACCTCAATCAAAACAACACGTTTGCAGTCAGATTCTGCTCTGACATCAATTTCTATCTCTTTACCATCAGGACGTTGAAATTTTACATTGAGACTGACATCTATAATATTCAATTTTTTGACATCGTTGATGTTCTCAAAATAAACAGATAATGAAAATTTTTTCCGGGTACGCATATCAGTGGCCAATTGATATTCAGCAAATTTGCCAATGAGATTACTGAGTTTACCACGAAGGGATCGTTTATCCTGTTCAAGCTGTTGAATTTTTTCTTGAAAATCAGATTTAAAATCAGGTTTATGATTTTCAATTTCTTTTTCAAAACGATGTCTTAAAACCAGATATAACGTTCCATCTGTCAGGCCTTTGTATTCAATATCAGACCCTCCATCTTCAATCAGATCAGCTTCGAGAATCAGCTCTAAACGTTCGTGAATCTTTTTTACAGGCAAATCAATTTTTAATTTATCTTTTAATTCTTCCGGTGTCCACGTTCTGTCGTTATGTTTACAAAGATATAATAAAATATCTTTGGCATATTTATCATTAATTTTTTTAATGGTTTTATTGATATATTCTGCCCATGTTTTTACCATTCTTGAATGCCTGTGCGTCAGTTCATGATTAACAGTTTCAATGACGCCTTTTTCTGTGAGCAACATATTTTTCTTGCTGTTTTTGATCGTACAATAAATAAAAAAGGGATCTGAGCAACACAGCGTATTGATTTGACTTGCGGTTTTATTGGTAATGGGTTTACCGATATGTTCAGCATATTTATAAACAGCCTGTAAACCTTCATCTTTTTTTAGATAAGGTGATATATAGAATTGATCAAGGCGTCCGGCTTCAAGGTATTCCTCCATAAGGTTTAACATCCAACTGACATATGATCCACTGACAAGCATGGGGGCATATTTTGATTCTACATATTGATGGTAACTTCCAGGCATTGTATGATAATGATTTGTTCGTTCAAAATCCAAAAAAAAATGATTGCTAAAATATTGAAATTCATCAATAATAATAAGAATTCTTTGATTGTAAAAAGATCCAAAACGATGTGGCGCTGAGCTTGCAAGTTCCCACAATGGATCAATGTTATTATCGGCGTTATATTCTTGAAGCAAGTCTATATCCTTAACCAATATTTCAATCGAATGATCAACACCATATTGTCTTATTTGATTGAAAGACAATAACTCTTTGACCATTTCTTCATTTCTTTCAAAAAAAGAAATATAGTGAGATGCAAATGTTTGATAATATTTCACTGCAAATGCCTGAAGCCAGATATCTTTATCACCTAAACTTATAAAAAATGGGATAATCCCCAAGTTTGTATCAGACCAGCATTGATTGAACACTCGCTCTAGAATAGCGGTTTTTCCACTTTTTCGTCTGGCCAGAATGACAGTGGATATGGATAGTAATTTTGGTATATTACCAAGCCATTCATTTAAAGATTCAAATTCTTCTTCACGACCGACAAATAGTTCCGGATTTCCGATGGTTTCTGGTAATGGATATTGCATGATCCCCTCATTGTTTTCATTGTTATCCAACGATAAATGGTTGAAATATATTTGGATAAAAGTCAACTGACTCATCATTTGCTAATGAGCAAATAATGAACTAAAGGCGAATAACCATATTATCACGATGAACAACTTCATCATATGGTCTTTCTCCAAGAACATTTTCTATTTCGCTGGTTTGTTTTCGCATAATTTTTTGAACATCATCTGACGTATAATTGGTCAAACCAATACCAATAGTATGGCCTGATTGGTTATCCAGTGAAATTGAATCACCGATATTAAACTTGCCTTTTACAGAAAGAATACCAATAGGCAACAAACTTTTTCCATTATTTAAAATTGCGTTGCATGCACCATCATCAAGAATAACATTGCCTTTAGTTTTTTTAGAAAATGCAATCCAGCATTTTCGGTTTTTCATTTTATCAGCTCTGGGAACAAAGAATGTGCCAATGTTTTTTCCTTCCATGATGTGGGTTAACACATTTTCGGATTCTTTGGCAATTATCATTGGAATGCCAGCAGTTGACACCTTTTGAGCAGCTTTAATTTTGCTCAACATCCCACCGGTTCCCAAAGCTCCAGGGATATTAGAAGCATAAGACTCTAAATTTTTTGTATAAGATTCAACAACAGGAATTAATTGGGCATTGGTTTCTGTCCTGGGATCTTTGTCGTATAGGCCAGAAATATCGGTTAAATTAATCAATAAATCAGCGTTCAATAACAATGCGATCATTGCAGATAAATGATCATTGTCACCAAATTTAATTTCTTCAACTGCTACAGTGTCATTTTCATTAACAATAGGAATAACATCCCAGGATAAAAGTGCTCGGATGGTATTGCGTACATTGAGATATCTTTTTCGATTGGATAAATCCTGTTGGGTTAACAAAATTTGCGCAACTTTATGATCAAAAAAATCAAAAGCTTTCTCGTATTCCTGAATCAATCCAGCCTGGCCGATGGCAGCTATGGCCTGTCTTAAAGGAATTTCAGTTGGTCTGTTTTTTAGATCTAATTTTTTCATACCAGCTGCCATTGCTCCGGAAGAAACAATAATAATCTGAATTCCTTTTTGAGTTAATTGATGAACCTGCATGGCAATTCGCCTGATTGCAGAAATATTTAAATGTCTTTCCTTGGTCAGAACATTACTACCCAGTTTAATCACTAACCGATCGATACCTTTGAGTATTGATTTGCGGGTTATTGTTTTTTGGGGAAGTTCTTGATTACAGGCTTGCATAAATCATTTCTCCGCATAGGTTAACAAAATTGCTTCACCATTTTTCATACATTTTATATTATATATCAAATGAAAAACTATAACAATAGAGGGCCACAAGCAACTATGGGGGAGATTATTATATTAATTGATTAGCCGTGTAAGCTGAATTTTTTCCCCTGCCAGGTATTTCTATGGGCCATGTGTTGATGAATCAATTCTAATGTTGCATGTTTATTTAACGCCCATGAAGGCGCTACCAGCTCTTCGGGATGAGGATCGCCTGTCAAACGCTGTATAATGGTTGTTTCAGGTAATCGTTCAAGAACATCACACACCCAATCAGCATATTGGGATGGGTATAAACATTGATACTGTCCCTTACGATATAGTGTTTCCATTGGTGTATCTTTAACAACATACAAAAGATGAAGTTTGACAGCTTCCACAGGAAGAATTGCCACAGCCTCTGCTGTTTCAATGACATGAGTTCGGTTTTCACCAGGCAAGCCTAAAATCAAATGGGCACATGTCAGAATATTTCGATTGTGTGTGTTTAATACAGCATCAATAAATGCTTTTGAATGGTGGCCACGATTGATAATGTCGAGTGTTTTATCATGGATACTTTGAAGGCCATATTCTATCCATATTAAATAATTGTTAACATAAGATTCCAGTAGATCTAAAACATCATCTGATACGCAATCTGGTCGTGTTCCAATGCATAGTCCCACAACGTCAGGCACTGATAAGGCTTGCTCGTATAGTTGTTTTAAGATGGGAATAGGCGCATATGTATTGGTATGTGCTTGAAAATAAACTAAAAATTTCTTCGCCTTATATCGACGTGCCAGACGATTTTTTCCCTGTAATATTTGTTCCTTAATGGTCATATGTGTAATAGCGCCTGTTCCTGAACCTCGTGCATTACAATAAATACAACCACCATAGCCAACAGTGCCATCCCGATTCGGGCAGGTTAATCCGGCATCAACAGTAATTTTTTGAACCCTGCAACCAAAACGATTGCGAAGGTAATCATTTAAAGTATAGTATTTTTTATTCATTAGCAAAAAAAACCCGCCATCAAGTAAGGCGGGTTTTATTGTTCATTCTTAAGGACAACAAAGAAACAATCTAAGCATATGGAATCATACGTTTAATAGCTTTTTCGTTAGTTTGGTCAATCACTTGCCCCTGGCGAAGCATACGTTTTCGCTTGGTTGTTTTTTTAGATAAAATGTGATTGGCATGTGATTTTGAAAATTTAAATTTTCCGGTACCTGTTTTTTTAAACCGCTTTGCTGCTGCCCGGTTTGTCTTTATTTTTGGCATAAAAAGCTCAACTCCTTTCTAAAGAGACTGATATGATTATTTGGGTGCTAATAGCATAAACATGTTTCGTCCTTCCAATTTTGGCAGTTGCTCAACAACTGCCACTTCCTCGGTTGCATCAACGATACGTTGTAACATTTCTTTACCTTGATGGGTTAATGTAATTTCTCGACCGCGAAACATAACAGACACTTTTACCTTATCCTTGGATTGTATAAATCGTTTGATGTGGCCGATCTTGGTATTTAAATCGTGATCGCCGGTTTTGGGGCGAACCTTAATTTCTTTGATTTGAAATGTTGCTTGTTTTTTTCTGGCCTCTTGTTGCTTTTTTTGCTGTTCATATTTAAAACGACCAAAATCCATTATTTTACATACCGGGGGGGCTGCGTTTGGCGAGACTTCAACAAGATCCAAACCAAATTTGTCGGCTTCTTGTAATGCATGTTCTTTTGCTAATACGCCGATTTGATTACCATCCGGATCAATCACCCGAACTTCTCTCGCCCTTATTTGATTATTGATGAAAACTCGTTTAGCTATGTGACACCTCCTGAAGATTGACTAAAATGTTTGATTAAAGGGTATTTGTATATAAACATTTTAGAATTAGTTAAAAAAACAGGTATACCCTGATGACCTGAATTAAATTAATTCATTTATTAAAGGGGCTAAAGAAAAGCAAGAAAAAATTTAGGTAAATATATTCATCTCTTGTTTTCGTTCCTTAATATGCTGACAAACTGTTTCAATAAACTGATTTAATGGAATGCCATATGCAATTTTTCCATCCAATGTTCGAACAGATACAGTTCCATTTTCTTTTTCTTTATTTCCTATGGTTAGAATCAATGGAATTTGATTTAATTGGGCATCACGAACCTTTTTCTTCAAATTTTCAGATCGAACATCCAATTCTGTCCGAATGTCGTATGTTTCCAGTTGTTGCTGAATACTTTTTGTAAATGATATCAAATCATCGTTTAACGACATTAACACAACCTGAACCGGTGATAACCATAATGGAAATTTTCCGCCATAATGTTCAACCAGAATACCCAAAAAACGTTCAATAGATCCATATATGACACGATGAATCATGATAGGCCGCTTACGTTCATTATCTGGTTCAATGTACGTCAGGTCAAAACGTTCTGGCAATGACATATCAAGCTGAATGGTTCCACATTGCCATGTTCGTTTCAAGGCATCCATAATATGGACATCAATTTTTGGGCCATAAAAAGCGCCATCCCCTTCATTAATTCTGTATGGCTTTCCATATTTTTCCAGGGCATCTTTAAGCCCTTTTGTGGTATTTTCCCATTGTTCATCTGTGCCAATGGATTTTTCAGGCCGTGTTGACAACTCCAAATGAAAACTGAGACCAAAGGTTGAATAAATCTTTTCTACCAGATGGAGCACCCCTAATATCTCATCGCAAATTTGATCTTCGGTCATAAAAATATGGGCATCATCCTGATGAAATGATCTTACCCGAAACAATCCATTGAGTACACCACTCATCTCATGACGATGAACGAGTCCAATTTCTGCCGAACGAAGTGGTAATTCCCGATATGAGTGAGGTTTCATGCCAAACAGGAGCATTCCACCTGGACAGTTCATGGGTTTAATGGCATATTCAATATCATCAATTGTTGATGTATACATATTATCCCGATAATTTTCCCAATGACCGCTTCGTTCCCAAAGACTTCTATTGAGCATGATTGGCGTTTTGGTTTCCACATAACCTGCTTTTCGATGTTCCTGGCGCCAATAATCCAGAAGTGAATTCCAAATGACCATCCCTTTGGCATGAAAAAACGCCATCCCTGGTGCTTCCTCATGAAAACTATATAAATCTAAAGCTGTACCAATTTTTCGATGATTTCTTTTTTTGGCTTCCTCCAAAAAATTAAGATACGATTTAAGTTCTTTTTTATCAAAAAAGGCTGTACCATAAATACGTTGAAGTTGAGCATTTTTTTGATCTGCTCGCCAATATGCGCCAGAAACCTTTAAAAGTTTAAAGGCTTTAACAAAACCTGTATGGGGAACATGTGGGCCTCTGCAAAGATCAGTAAAATCGCCCTGCTCATAAAGTGAAATGGTTCCATCTGTAAGATCTTCAATCAATTCAATTTTATAAGGTTCGTTTTTAAAAAAAACGCATGCATCTTTTTTGGGTAATACTTTTCTCTGAAATGGAATTTTTGATTTGATAATTTTTTGCATTTCAGCTTCAATTTTTGGAAAATCAGAATTGGATATAGGTTCCATGTCAATATCATAATAAAACCCATCTTCAACAGTAGGTCCAATGGTTAATTTGGCGTCAGGATATAAATGCAAAATAGCCTGTGCCATAACATGTGCAGCACTGTGCCGCATGATATCCATTGCTTCTGGATCTTTTGAAGTAATAAATTGAATGGCTCCGCTTTTTTCGACGATTGTATTTAAATCGACAACATGATCGTCAATGAGCATCGCAATGCAATTGCGGGTAAAATCTTTAGATATGGTATCTGCTATTTGAAAACCTGTTACAGGTGAGTCAAATGTTTTTTGATTTCCATCTGGAAATGTTAAATCAATCATTATTTATTTTCCCTGATATTCGACTGATTAATCGAACAAGACGTTTCAACTATAAATTTGCGAATTAACTTTTGACTGGTTTTAAAAATTAAACATATGCAATTCTGTCAAAAGTTTTATCTTAAAATCTATATCGGAATTTAGATAAATTGATTTAGATATAAAAACTTATTTGTCAGGTCAAGAAAAAATAATTTTGAACGAAAAAAGATACACATTTCAGAATTTCGATTTTTTTCAGTTTTGCATCGGACAAAGTCTGCCTGAATATGGGATACAAGAATGGGAAAGTTATTAAATTTGGGTTCCTTATCATCTGATTCTGCCTTTGTATCGATTTCCATATGTTTGTCATCAGATCATCCGATGGGGCGATGGAGTTATACGTTTAGGCATTTTGCTCAATCATTGAACATAATATTCCTACTATTTTAAATACTTCTTTAATAGAATAGTCATCCATGTCAATATAAATCTTATCACCTTCGAGTTTCAAAAACTTCCATAAATTTCCTGAAGTAACGACTCCGTAAATTTTTGATAAAGTTGTACCATCCTGTTCATTGAATATTTTTGTGGCAATCATTTCTGCTGCGCACTGTCCTAACCCGCTCATTATGTTCTCATTTTTTGCTTCAACTACTGTAATTACAGGAGTACTCAGAAATAATTGTTCAGGCGATTTACTGATAATAAAATCACAAAAACCAACTAAATCTCGTTCTTTATCTATATTCATTTCAATACCAGAGAAAAAACTTATTTTTTTATCAAATATTTTTCTTATTTCAACAAGGACCGGGGCGATAATCAGTTCCGAACGGGCTTTTTCGGTATTAACAGAAACAGCTAAAAAAACATTGTCCGACAGTGTCTCTTTCAAATGATTACTGATCTCATGAGGTTCTATGCCAGAGAAAAGGTTAATATTGTCAATTATTTCAAGTGAGAATTCTTTTTGAACTTTTTTGATTGTAAAACTGCTAAATGGCATTTTTCCTCCTTATAAACTAACTTCTAAGGTCGTCTGACAATTAACAAAAAATATCACTATGAGTACCATTTTTTCAAACATAAAGAAACCTAAAAATATAACAACCAAATCCATTTGCTTAAATCTAAAAAGAATCCAGGACGCCTCAAAAACATTGATTTTCAAGTGCGCGTTGGAGAACATAGTGCCCTTCGGGCAAATTTTAGATTAGCCTAACTTTTGTGCGTCTTTGGAAAGCCTGTTTGATATTTGCTTCAAGTTCAGTCCGCTTGCTAACGCGCGCGGCTCAGATTAAAAGCTGCCGAAATTTTCAGAGCCGCGCGCGTTAGCAAGCGGAATTGCACTTGAACCAATATAAAGCAGGATTTTGTTTTTCCGATACATGAAGCCTAATGACCCACAACACCTTATCAATAAAAAAATTAGTGTTTTTTATAGCGGAGTATATCAATGGGCCGCCTTACTGAAGAAAATACCAATATCTTCTGTTTTTTGAAGCTGTGAAGAAAACTCGCTCAATACTAAACCCAGTATAATTGAAGTATATGACATTTTAAGATCATGAAGCCTGCTATATGAAACAATACTAATACTTATACTTGAAATAATAATGATCCAATCCATATGATCCCATGAAAAGGCAATAAATCTGCAAAAAACGACAAACAATGAAAGCAAAGACATTAACATAACATTTTGAAGAAAATCGTGAAGCCATTTTTGCTGAATTTTATAAATATCATAATCAGGTAATAAAATATTTTTTAGAGCCGATAATTTGAAATCAAAAGAAACCCCTTTTTCCAGATTAAGCTCATCTTCTGCAATCATATCTAATGAATCAATGACAGCTTCAGGTAAATTTTCAGAATTATATGGTGAGTTTTTTAGCAGTCTTTTATGAATGGCGTCTTTGATACTATCAATAATAATGCCGACAATATAAATGCAGGGAACAGAAGCAATCAGACTGACCAGGGGCGATTGTCGTATGGTTGATGAAATACTCAAATAAAATGGTGTTTTTACACTTGAGTACAGAAAAAACAAACAAATAGATGCAAAATAACCCACCAAAAAAAATAATGAATATCTTCCGGTAATCATTTGATTAGCATTCATATTTTCCCCATTTATCCTAACAAAATGTATTTTTCTATAAAATCACCTAATGCGATGGCAACATAACGATTACAGTGCTTCCTCTGCCTTTTTCACTTTTTATCTCAATAGAACCACCATTTTTTTCAGCAATGACTTGACAGATGAGTAGTCCCAAGCCTGTACCTTTCTCATTGGCTGTTCCAGGTGTAACATGGTACTGGTCAATACAAAATAATTTATCAAGAACATCTTTATCAATACCAATACCTTCATCAACCACTCTAAACTCCACCTGATCGCCTTTTCGTTCTGCTGAAAGGGTAACTTTTGATTTTGGCATACTGTACTTGATCGCATTAGATAGCAAATGTTCCATTAATATAATGAGCAGATTGACATCTGCATAAATCGTAAGGTTTTTATCAATATTATTAATAATGGTAATATGTTTATTTTTCCCATGTTGTTCAAAAATCTGAATATGTTCATTGATTAAATCCAAGAGTTGAAAGTGGGATTGTTCAATGATCAGTCGACCACTTTGAATTTCTGACCATCGTTTAAGGTTATCAATCATTTTATTGAGCAATGACGTCGTTTCATATATTTCGTGAATATATCCTTTTTTTTCTGAATCATCAAAAGAATCAAAATAACTTTCTAATAGATCAGATAGACCCATTAATGCACTGAATGGATTTCTCAAATCCTGAGAAATAATCGTAAAAAAACGATCTTTTTCTGCATTCAATTGGGTAAGTTTTTCATTGATTTGTTCCAGTTGAAGGGTACGCTCTTTAACTTTTTCTTGTAGAATATCAGCTATTTGTTGTGTTTTTCGCAAACGAATTTTTGCATAGCCAATCATTCCTGACCAGGCAATGGTAATGCAAAGAATGGTCATTACAACATAAAATTGTATGGTTTTCCAAAATGGTTTTTCAATTATAAATGAAAAAGACTTATAATCACACCAAATATTATCTTTTCCTTTGGCCCGATAATGAAAATCGTATCTACCTGGCGGAAGATTATGATAAACAACTGTCGAAGATGTATGATTTGATGATGTCTGATAATAGGTGGATAGTCCACGCATATAATAGTCATAAGTAATAGATTGTTCATCTTTAAATGAAATGCCCAGAAGATCAAACATCAGGTTATTTTGATTCCAGGGAAAAATCATGGGAGACTCCTGGCGAACCATTTGTAAGTCAAAGAATGCCTTTTGATTATTAATCATTAATTTCTCTATGTGGCATTTGGGCTTAAATTTTCGGGTTTCTCGTTTTGTGATATCAAATAAAGAAATTCCCTGATAAGTGCCTATCCATAAAATATTATCTCGATCAACAAATAAGCCATTAAAAGAAACACGATTGGCAGGCATCCCATCTCTTTGATCAATTGAAAATTCAATGTCTTGTGTTTGAGTGTTCAAACAAATAAATCCATGATCTGTACCTAAAAAAAGCCGTCTGCCATCGTTATCAGGTACAATGGCATAAACATTTATTTTTGCTAAAGACTTGATAATCGACAGTTTATTATCATAAAAAATTCCAAAGCCTTTATCAGTGCCTATCCACAGCCGTTCATTATCGGAATAAAGAGCTTTTACATGTGTATTGAGTCGCGCGAATTGAGTCACCTTGTGATTGCCATCAAATTGGATGATCCCTTCTGCATTACCACCAATAATTTGATTTTGATGACTGATGAACATATTAGTTAAGTGAGTCAATTTATTTTTTATAGTCATAGGAGAACTGTGACTATTTTTCATGTAGTAAATGGTGTCCCTTTCTGTAATTAAAAAAATTTCTTTTTTAGGACTGACACAAATATTTTTAATATAATACACAGGCGGATGAAATTGTTGATGATGAATCAATGACAATTGTTGATCAAATTCATACAAGCCTGTAATGTTAGCAATAAAAATATGTCCATCCATGAAGGCTGCATGACATTTTCGTTCATTGACATTAAGTCTTTTGGTAAAGTCCACCAATGTATCTTTATAAAAATAAACACCATTGGAACCACTAAACCATATACGATTATTTTGATCTTGAAAAAAATGATTCATATCAGTATGAATTATTTCAGGAAAAAAAGATCTTAGACTGAAATTGGTCAATTTTTGAATGCTTCCTGTAAAACCAAGCCAGATATTATATTCATTGTCCTGAAAAATACTCAATAATGTTGATGGAAGTACACCGACATTGCTATCATATATGATTGCATCCTGATTTAAGCTAACCACTTCAATAATTTTAGAATCTGATAGCATGAACAGGGAATCATCCCGCAATCGATGGATTTGTTTGATATAGGTTCGTTCAAGATTCAATCGGTCATTGGCTTGAATGATGTCATTGCCTGAATCCACAAAGATAAGATCTTCCGAGGCCATCCATATGCTGCCATCTGAGGCTGAACAGATGGCATGACTGTTTATATGATTAAGTTTCTTTAGTTTAAAATCTTCATTGATCATATATGTGCCAGTTGACGTGGCGAGCAATATGTCTGACATATTACTTGCCAAAGTAATATCATTAATGGTTTCCTTTAATGAAGGCTGTCCATCTGAAATATTAGTAATGGTTTGATTTTGAGAATACATAAAAAGATCGTTGCCCAACAGCCATTTGTTATTGTTGGCATCAATAAGTATTTTTCTGATTTCAGGACCTCTGTATAAGGTTTGAACATTACCATTGGAAATAGTCGACAATCCATTAGATGTTGCCAGATACAGATCACCTTTTTTGTCTTGCTTAATATCCATCACACAATTACCAGCTAATCCATCAGTAACATCAAAAGTTATCATTTGTTTACCACTATATCTGACAACCCCCGCACTGCTTCCAAACCACATTAAACCATCTTTATCTTGAAAAATTGATAATATTTTTGCCTGAGGCAGGCCATCATTTTTGGTATATTGAACAAATGAAAATTTTCCCACCTGATATTTCCAATGAAACTTTTGTGTAAATTTTTTCATTTCTTTAAGACTGAAACCTGTTTGATCAGTAAGCAAACGATCTAATCGGCCATCAGAAGCAACTTTTTCAAAAAATTCATATAGTTTATGTTTTAATTTGGGATGATTTTTTTTAATCGCCCAGCCTCGCTCTTTTATTTTACCAATCACCAGCTTAATTTGTAATTCGGGTTTATCTCTTGTATAAAAAAAGCCATTTTCTACAATTGCATACTGAGCTCTACCAGACATTATTTCATTAATAAAATTGGATACAGAAGAATAATAATAGTTATTGATTCCTTGATAGTTGAGAATTTCTTCATATGTGCTGCTTTTGGATGTAACCCCCTTTAAATTTTTTAAATCATCCAGGGTGTGAATCGATGTCTGATTTTTCGCAATAACTGTTTGAATTAAAGGAAAAAATGAAAGAACATCAACTTTATTTTTTCGCCAGGCCAGAGGTTCAATAACATCGCAGGCAATATCAACATGTTTAAATACATATGGTGTATATGCTTTATTTTTTTGGATGATACC
>Ga0272440_1002702_pt1 | contig 13638 bp, 11 predicted proteins | sample SSMMMBAug17_FD_192440 | JGI IMG/M metagenome (GOLD analysis project Ga0272440, IMG submission 192440) | Marine sediment archaeal communities from Little Sippewissett salt marsh, Falmouth, MA, United States - SSM-MMB-Aug17 | ecosystem: Environmental > Aquatic > Marine > Wetlands > Sediment ...
GTCAAGAAAATTTTTATTTCGTATGGTGCCTACGTATTTTTAAGGTCAGAATAGGTCAAAGCTAATGTTTTCAATGCCTTTATTTTAAAAAATAGTCATATTTAACCTACAACTGTCGAACTTGAGTTAAAGTGTCTTTATTTCATCTTATTCTTATTCTTCTGCTTCGTGTTATCCTGGTTCAGAAACGAAGCTACAAATATTGAATTATAAGGAACTTATTTTATTTAAGAGAATTAATTACTTATGAATCAATAATGGAAATATCTATTTAAATTCTTGAATACAAATAAAGGCACTGATATTGCAGTGAGAACGATGACGTCAGGAAATAGTTTGATTGGTCCCAATCAATTGAAGGCGTTTTTTTAGAATCGTTCAAATTGTATCATAATTTCATAGTGTTGAAGAAAACATATACGATTATTCAAGGAGTGCAAAAAGCATGAAAGATATGAATTATAAACCAAAGGCCATTATCGCTACCCCTGAAAATGATCAAATAGAAAAGATATCAAAAATATGTAATCATTGTCATATTGAAAGCACAATAGTGACTGATATTGAGCAACTGATTGCAAGTGTGAAGGCGCAACCCTTCACAATGCTAATTATTTCTGACAAAATTACAGCATCTAATTTATGTGATCAAGTTCATATAATCCGAAAAATGTCTTATGATAAATATTTGCCAGTCATTGCATTATGTTCACAATCCTTTGAATGCTCTGAAAAACAACTTAAGCCTTTGTTGCGAGCTCCTTTTGATATTTTAACCCTTCCTGTCAATTCAAGCATATTGACCTGCAAAATTCACCTGATATTAACATTGTCACATCAAAAACAAGTCATTCAAGTCGAATCAAAAAAAACGTCACGTGCGCTATCCGCCAAAAAAGCATTCTTGGCAAGCATCAGTCACAGTATTAGAACGCCCATTAATTCCATTATTGGATTGTCTGATTTACTCATTGGAGATCGTCTCGATTCAGAGCAAACCAAACATATTTTAGGTATTCGACGTTCCGGTGAAATGCTGTTGGCGTTATTCAATTCCACAATTGACTATTCCATTATTCAGGCAGGTGCATTGGAATTAGAATCCAAAGTATTTGAACCCATTATCACGATACATAAGATTATTTCAATGCTTTCTAGTTTTTTACTTTCAAAACGAACTGAGTTAGTAACAAATATTGATTCATCAATTCCTCGAGTTCTCTTGGGCGATCAAGGGCGCTTTGAACAGATTCTTTTCAATATTTTATTTGTTTGTATTCAACAAACAGTCAATAATTCCATTACACTCAATATTCGGATTCATAGCAAACTGGAGGATAAAATAGAATTATATATCTCTGTTGAAGATGACAGCATGGATCTAAATGAAATTCAGTCAGCATCACTGAAGGAAGATTCGGTCGAAGATATTAATAATATTCATATTGGGCTGTTTGTTACAAAACAGCTTGTCCAAGCAATGGATGGAAAAATTGGGTTTTCTGTAACAAAAAATCATCATTCCGAATTATGGTGTACCGCTTGTTTTTCAAAAACATCACTGAATTCAAATAAAGCAAGCACAGTACATCGATACACTGAGGTTGAAACGATTCGTAGTGAATCATTAAACCCAGAAGATATCCGCATCCTTCTGGTTGAGGATAGCCCGATTAATCAAATAGTTGAACAAAAATTACTCAACAAATTGGGTTTCACTCAAATTGAAACAGTTGAAAATGGAGAAGAGGCTGTCAATATTCTAATCAAAAAAGATTTTGATCTGGTTTTAATGGATATATTGATGCCAGTTATGAATGGACTCGAAGCTTCCCGGTTAATTCGTCGTCAAAACACAACCAGAAACCCAAATATCCCAATTATTGCGTTAACAGCTCAGGATACTGATCATCTTCAAACAGATTTTTTTAACTATGGCATTAATTCATACCTTTCAAAACCCCTGAATGTTGAAAAAATATCCAGTGCAATAAAAAAATGCTTTCCACGTTTAAGATTCCATTCTTCAGATCAAAAAGAGAGTCAACCTGCCCCCCTAAACCGGACTGTAGAACCTCCCAAAAAATCAAATGTAAAAAAAATGCCCATATTTGATAAAAAAGCACTTCTGGAACGTCTTGATGGTGATGAAGCGCTTTACCAGGAACTTGTTGAGGGATTTATGGCTGACATCCCTATTCAAATCAACAAAATTGAGAAAGCCCTTGATTTTGATGACATGTCTATTGCAGGACAATTGGCGCATACAATGAAAGGTGCTTTTTCGAATCTTGGGGCACAATTATTGCAAAATATTGCGAAAGATCTTGAAGATGATATTCAAGAGAAGGACACTAAGAGCATTAACGATAATATCAGACTTTTAAAACAAACGCTAAATAACGTTAAAAAGTATATATAAAATGAAACATTTAGTAAAAAAAATACTTGTAGCTGATGATGATTATACAAGCCGACGTCTTTTGGAAATACGGCTCAACAAGTTTGGTTATGAAGTTGTATCTGCTTGTGATGGCAAAGAAGCCTGGGATATTATTCAGCAAAATGATTCACCCAATATGATTATTCTTGACTGGATGATGCCGGGGATTACCGGTATTGATATCTGTAAAAAAATTCGGTCATCCGATAACTATGAAGAAAGATACAAATATGTAATTTTGTTAACTGCACGAGGGGCGAAAGAAGATATAGTGCTGGGCCTGGATTCAGGTGCAGATGATTATCTGACCAAGCCATTTGATGATACAGAGTTACTCATGCGTATTCGCGCTGGTAAACGAATTCTTGATTTGCAGGGAAAACTTCAGTATAGTGCCACTCATGACGCACTGACTGGTATTTATAACCGGGGCGCTATCCTTCAAGAACTAGACAAACAAATTTCACGCTGTTATCGAGAAAATACATCTTTGAGTGTCGGCATGCTGGATATCGATTATTTCAAAAAAGTCAATGATACTTATGGTCATCTTGTGGGCGATGAAGTTCTTAAAGAAGTATGCAGGCGCATAATCAGCTGTCTGAGAAATTATGACGTTGTGGGACGATATGGTGGTGAGGAGATCATCATTATCACACCGGGGGTCGATCAGGCGCAGGCGATGAATATTTTTGAACGAATTCGGGAAACGATTGGCAACAAAGAAATTCACGATGACACGACGAAATTATGTGTGACAGTCAGTATCGGTATTGCATCACTTTCTCGGCATTTGACGACGAAGGAATTCATACAAATTGCTGATGATGCCCTTTATCAAGCTAAAGATAATGGGCGCAATCAAGTATGTTCTCTGGAGTAATCAAAAAATAATCATTTATGAAGGAAAGCTGTAGCAGACGCTATTAAGGAATGCTCGGAAAATAAGTTCATGTATCGGAAAAACAAAAATTCGATAGATATCATTATTCAATATTTGTTGATTCGTTTCTGAACCATGATTACACTGAAGAAGATGAAAAAGATGAAATTAAAAGTGTCTTTATTTCATCTTCTTCAGTGTAATCATGGTTCAAAAAACTGAATGAACATTTATTAAATGGGGAACTTATTTTCAGAGCTTCCCTAAGATATACCCAAAAATCTATGACCGCTTACTTATTGAATTTCAACTTCAGCCGGAGAAATAATATTGGGATCTTTCACATTGGACAATCCAGGCATTTCGAATTTTGAGCTTCGCCACCCTCGGTGTTGAAGCATTCCTTTAAATGGGGGCTTCCCAGATACATTACCAGTCATTTTAATTGATGATGGGTCAAATCCAGGATCAATTGTGACATTTTCACCTTCATTTTGATCCATAATCGGTTTGGGACCAATATATTTTTGAATGGCTGCCTTACAGTCTGCATGAATTTTTCGGGCGGCGGCACCAATTTGTTCATTATTAAAGTCATCTAAATCTTCATTAAAAAAATCCAATAATCGACCTTCGCGTTGAAGCAAAGATATTAAATGCAAAGACCGAAAACGTTCATTGCGTTTACGTTCTTGTTTGCTTGGGCCTGGTGGTTCAGGTTTTTTATCTTTTTTATCTTTTTTGTCCACTGTTTTTTTATGAATGTTTTCTAAAGGTTCAATGGAAGTGGCTTTACGAATTCCACGAACCATATGAAAGCGAATGCATATCCATAATAGTAATGATAAACTTAACAATAAAGTGCTGAGGACATAAGGGAAATAGGTTTTCAATGTTGCAAGCGTTAAATGAATTTGCGTCATCACCAACAATTCATGAGAAGAAGGTTTGTTGGTTTCCATTACAAATGGGTTGAGTTGATCTATTAGCAGACTTATAATCCGGTCAATGTAATAAAAAGAGAGGCCACCGATGAGACCTATCCAGAATAGTATCCAAATAATTGTTAAAAATGAAATTTTTCGTGTGCTGGTCATTTTATCCTCATTTTAATTTGAATATTATTATCGCTTACTTATTATCCTAGATTTTATTGTTAATTGATATCATAGCCCATATCTACCCTCTGAAATCTTTCATCATACCGATGTTTCAATATCAAGCGATCTGGCTATTTTGAGTTTTTTTAATGCAAATAATTTTTTTTTATAAAACAAAAATGAGTATTGAGCAAGAATAAAAAACAAATCCAAACAGCTTGTTGTCAAAAACCAACAAGCTTTTATAACAATTTAAAATTATTGAAAAATGATTTTTTTTTAATTTTATTCATTATTTTTTATACCCATATTGAAAATTATTATTGTATCATCAACATGTTTTATTTATATTATAGAAGTTTAATTTTGAATCAACATGCGGATAGACTTTTTTTCCGTGCAAAAGGAGGTAACAATGATCATTGGACTCGATGTCGGTGGAACGCATACAGATGTCGTATTATTGGGGCCAAAAGGAATTATCCAGGAGGCCAAATTTCCCACAAACAAAAAAAATTTGTTTGAAAGTGTCTGGCAAGGAATTCAATCGGTGATAAAAGATATCGAGGTGGAATCAATTCAGCGGGCAGTGCTTAGCACAACTCTGACCACGAACCTGGTCGTTGAAAAAAAGACAGCTCCTGTGGGTATGATTGTTTCCAGCGGCCCTGGTATTGATCCCGAACTTTTTAAAATTGGTGATGAATATCATGTGGTTTCCGGCTCCATTGATCATCGTGGCCGGGAGATTCAAAAAATAAATAAAAATGAAATTATTGCGATTGCAGACCATCTTGAAAAAAAAGGGATTAAACAGGTGGGGGTTGTGGGAAAATTTTCCACAAGAAATGCCATTCACGAAAAACAAATTGTTGAAATTTTAGGAAATCGTTTTGATGTTATCATACAAGGCCATCAGCTTGCAGGGATGCTTAACTTTCCGAGACGTATTGCAACCACTTACATCAATGCAGCAGTGTTCCCACAAAATCAATTATTTTTGGAATCGATCAATAAGTCCTTTCAAGAGCATGGGCTGAATGTTCCAATCTATACATTAAAAGCAGATGCTGGAACCATGAATCTGCAGGCATCCCTGTCACAGCCCGGTCAGACCATTTTATCGGGGCCGGCCGCTAGTGTTATGGGAGCGATCCCTTATACCCAAGAAAATACAGATACTCTGGTTTTAGATATTGGTGGAACAACGACTGATATGGCAATTGTCGTTAATCGCGTACCATTGCTTGATCCAATAGGAATTGAACTGGCAGGTTACAAAACATTGATTCGGTCATTGAAAACCCATTCTATTGGCCTGGGCGGTGACTCTGTGGTGCGTTACATTGATGGCCAAATTACGATTGGTCCGGACCGAAGTGGTCCGGCAATGGCATATGGTGGTCCAGAACCTACGCCAACTGATGCCATGTTTGTTCTTGATGACCCCATTGAGGGGGGGGATAGACAATTGGCCATTAAAGGGTTTGAAAAACTATCCCAAAAAATGAATCTGTCATTAAAAGGAACGGCTCAGAAAGTTTTAAATGTTGCGTGTGAAAGAATTCTCAGTGAAGCCAATCATATGGTAGAAAGGATCAATTCTCAACCTGTGTATACTGTACATGAAATTCTACAAGGAAAACGCGTCAAACCGACTGATATTTTGGCGCTTGGCGGTCCAGCGCCCTTCTTTAGCAAGCGTTTAGAATCTCTTACAACAAAACGAGTTCGCGTTGCACCCAAATGGGGGGTAGCCAATGCTGTTGGGGCGGCTCTGGCTCGGACAACATGTCAGTTATCTCTTTTTGCAGATACAGAACAAGGTTACGTAACTGTCCCTGAGCATAATTATGTTGAAAATATCAATAGAAACTTTAACAATGAAGATGCACTGAAAACTGCCATGAAGCTACTTGAAGAAAAAGCCATAAAAACCGGAGCTTCAGCTGAAGATCTTGAAGTTGAAACACTTGAAAATACACAGTTTAACATGATCAGGGGCTTTTATACGACAGGAAAAAATATTCGGGTTAAGGTTCAGGTTAAACCTGGATTAATCCGGTCTTATTCAAAAATTATGTCACATTAATCGAATCAGGAGGTAACATGTCAATATCCGTATGTATCATATGCGGAGATAACGAACAAACAATTCGTAAATGCCTGGAATCCTCAACCTGGGCTGATGAAATTGTGGTGGTAGATCATGGGAGTAAAGATAAAACCTTTGACATTGTGAAAGAATTTACAGATAAAGCCTATCAACGCTCATGGACCGGCTTTATCGATCAAAAAAATGCTGTATTATCACATGCAACAACAGATTGGGTTTTTAGTCTGGACTCAGATGAAGCCATTTCAGATGATTTAAAAAATGAAATTCGACAGACTATTCAGGATTCGTCTGCCAAAGAAGGATATTATGTACCACGTCGCACTTTTTTTCATGGCCAATGGATCAATCACAGTGGATTTTACCCAGACCGGCAACTTCGTTTGTTTAAACGTACCTGCGCCAAATGGATTGGCGAAAGAGTTCATGAACGTGTTCAGATTAATGGGGATATTGGTACCCTGACAAAAGATATTCTTCATTATCCTTTTGATGGCTTAATTGAAGGCATGGAGAATACATCAAATCGATATTCTTCATTACAATCTCAAAATTTGTATGATGAAGGCAAACGTTTTAAAATATGGCGCATGATTCTAAGACCTTTTGGCAAATTTCTGGAAGTTTATGTTTGGAAGCGGGGTTTTCTGGATGGTATTCCAGGGTTTATTATTGCAATCAATACTGCGCATTCAATGTTTATGCGATATATTAAGTTAAGAGAAATCGAAAAAGGCTATTTCTTAAGAAAGCTTTGAAAATAAGCTTCCCATTTATAATGTGTGACTGTTCAATAATTAAAGATCAAGCACGTCGCCAACAGTTCATTCTTTTTTCAGAGTTTTTCTTAACTGGTAAATAATAAATTGTTCGTTTTTCCTGGAGAAGGTTTATGAAACCCAAAATAATTATAACTGGTGCAAAAGGTCAACTGGGAGCTGATTGCTTGAGTCTTTTATCGAATCATTATCAAACAATTGGCTTTTCTCATAAACAACTTAATATTGTTAATCCTGATAAAATGCATCAAATTTTAAAAGACATTCGACCGGATATCATTATTAATTGTGCTGCCTTTACACGTGTGGATGACTGTGAAAGCATGGTTGATCATGCCTTTCTAATCAATGAAAAAGGGCCATTTTTTCTTGCACAAAGTGCAAAAAAATTGGGCGCAACATTAATTCAGATATCTACAGATTATGTGTTTGATGGCAAACGAGAAATTCCTGAAGGCTACATTGAAGATGATCCTCCAAGCCCTTTATCAGTATATGGAAAGAGTAAGCTCGCTGGTGAACAGGCGGTGATGTCTGAAACGGATAACTACATGATTATTCGAACCGCATGGTTGTTTGGAATGCAAGGAAATAATTTTTTGAAAACAATTTATAAATTGGCAATGTCAGAATCCATACCATTTTTAAAAGTGATCAACACGCAATTTGGGAGTTTTACCCATACAAGAGACCTTGCCAGACAAATCCATCAGTTGATCAAAATAAATGGCCAGGGGGTCTTTCATGCAACCGGTGAAGGCTATTGCACCTGGTATGATGGGGCCACATATTTTCTACAAGCGATGGGAATTAAAAAAGAAATTAAAGCCTGCACAGAGAAAGAATATCCAACAAAAGCCACTCGACCAACAAATTCAATTTTATCGAATCAACGTTTAAGTCATGAAAAAATAAACATGATGCCTGATTGGAAGGACGCGATTGATCAATTTGTAACACACTTTAAAGAAAAAGTGACATAAAATAAAGTAAGGAATATAATACGTGCGAAAAAAACGAACATTCAAGAACCTCATGGTGACTGGAGGCTGTGGTTTTATAGGTAGCAATTTTGTCCGGTACCTTTTTGAAAATTCTGATTTTCAAGGTAAAATTATAAATATTGATAAATTAACTTATGCAGGAAACCCATTAAGCTTGAATGATATTGAACAGGATTATCCAGACCGCTATCATTTCATTCGAGCCGATATTGGTGATCAAAAACAGATGGAAAATATTTTTGTTTCTCACCATATTGATGGTATCTGTCATTTTGCAGCAGAGTCACATGTGGATCGATCCATCACATCACCCGATCCATTTATTCAATCAAATATTATCGGCACCTATAAATTATTGGAGACTGCCAGAAATTATTACGACCAATTGAGTTTATTTCATCATATTAGCACTGATGAGGTTTTTGGCAGTCTGGATGATACCGGATTTTTCACAGAAACCAGTCCTTATCAACCCAATAGTCCATATTCTGCATCAAAGGCTTCATCAGACCACCTTGTACGTGCCTATGCAGAAACATACAATCTGCCAATAACGATTTCAAATTGTTCCAATAATTTTGGTCCTTATCAGTTTCCAGAAAAATTAATCCCTTTAATGATGCTCAATGCATTGGAAAATAAACCTTTGCCAATTTATGGTGATGGTAAAAATGTGCGGGATTGGTTGTATGTCACAGATCATTGCCGTGCCATTTGGACAATCATGTGCGAAAGTGAATTGGGTGAAACTTTTATCATTGGAGGTGATGCTGAGAAACAAAACAAGGAAGTTGTTGAATGTATTTGTGACATTCTGGATCGACGATCCCCACTTGAGGGCAAAAACTACAAGTCGTTAATTACGCATGTCAGAGATCGACCCGGACATGATCATCGATATGCCATTGATTGTACAAAACTCAAACAAACGTTTCAATGGCAACCACAGGAATCGTTTGAATCCGGTCTTGAAAAAACTGTTCAATGGTATCTTGATAATAAAGAATGGATTGATCAAGTCAGAACTGGCGTTTATAGAGAATGGATTCAAAAACATTATTATTCAGCAAGTGGTTTTTAAGAAAAATGTCCCCAAAACTTGTAGACCGATACAACATTTATAACCTTCGCGTCAGAAATAATGAATTGCTTTTTTGTTTTTGATAATGGCACGACATACAAAAGAAATAGATCAATTGATTGAGACATTGAAATTGTCACCTCATCCTGAGGGGGGCTATTATTATCAAGTCTATTGTTCAGAGAATAAAGTCTCGTCACCAGTGAATGGCAAAGAAAAACCATCAATGACCGACATTTATTTTCTTTTAACAGGAGGTCAAATAAGTCGATTTCATCGCATTATTCATGATGAGATCTGGCATTTTTATTTAGGTTCGCCATTAACCCTCATTGAAATCAATTCTGACACACTCGAAAAAAAACAAATCGTTATCGGGGATCAAAAAAAAATTCATTTTAAACACATTGTTCAAGGTGGCAACTGGCAGAGTGCGTATTCCAATGGAGATTTTTCTCTTGTTGGATGTACTGTTGCCCCGGGATTTGAATTTGAAGATTTTTCTTTTTTATCAGATAATGATTTGGCATTCGAAAGCATAATAAATAAATATCCGGATTTACATAAATTCATGTAATAAATACTATGAAATGCTTACAACTCATACAAAGTCCCAATGATTTAAAAAAAATTAATATGACGCTGTTGCCGGTTTTGGCCGAAGAAATTCGCAATGTAATTGTTGAAACAGTTTCAAAAACAGGCGGTCACCTGGCATCAAGCCTGGGTGTTGTCGAATTAACCATTGCGCTTCATTACGTCTTTGATACACCCAATGATACCATTATTTGGGATGTCGGCCATCAAAGTTATGCACATAAAATTTTGACTGGCAGAAAAAATCAATTTCATTCATTGCGCCAAATTGATGGTCTTTCCGGGTTTATTCGTCGAAATGACAGTGAATACGATACCTTTAGCACAGGTCACAGTTCTACATCCATTTCTGCTGGATTGGGAATCACCTGTGGACGCCACTTGTTGAAACGACGCTCCAAAGTGATTGCAGTCATTGGTGATGGCTCAATGACTGCCGGTCTTGCTTACGAAGCTTTAAATCAGGCAGGAGACATTCATAAAGACCTGATTGTCATTCTCAATGACAATGATATGTCCATCTCAAAAAATGTAGGCGCAATATCATCATTTTTAAGCCGAAAATTATCGCATCGATTTCCACAAAATATCAAGCACGGCATTGGTGAATTTTTAAAAAGCATTCCAGGTGTTGGCACGCCTTGTTATAATTTTGCGAAGCGCAGCGAAGATATGATGAAGAGTTTTATCACACCTGGCATGCTGTTTGAAGCGTTTAATTTTGACTATTTTGGCCCCATCAATGGACATCACTTAAAACACCTTATACGTATTTTGAACAATATTCGTGATCTCAATGAGCCTGTTTTACTCCATGTCATGACCACTAAAGGAAAAGGATATGCACCTGCTGAAAAAAATCCAGTGTATTATCATGGTGTTGGAGCATTTGACATACAAAATGGTGTCTGCACAAAGTCATTATCAAAAACACCGCCTACCTACACTGAAGTTTTTGGAAAAACATTGGTTGAATTGGCATCAAATGATGACAGAATTGTTGCTGTTACCGCAGCCATGCCAGAAGGAACAGGTCTGGCAAAGTTTGCGAAAAAATTTCCAGATCGTTTTTTTGATGTTGGAATTGCTGAACAACATGGAGTCACATTTGCAGCTGGTATGGCTGCTGAAGGTTTAAAACCAGTGGTTGCCATTTATTCAACTTTTTTACAGCGGGCTTATGATCAAATTATTCATGATGTCTGCCTGGATGCCTTACCCATTATATTTGCCATAGATCGAGGGGGCATTGTTGGACAGGATGGCCCGACACATCAAGGTCAATTTGATCTATCATACTTGCGCCATTTGCCCAACATGGTTGTCATGGCGCCAAAAGATGAGTCAGAGCTACGTCATATGTTGTTTACTGCATGTCAGCATAATGGTCCGATTTCCATCAGATATCCGCGTGGTCGGGGTATGGGATCATCAATTGATGGGACAATGATTCAGATCCCTCTGGGAGAGCCACAATTATTGACCACCGGTTCAGATCTGTTAATTCTGGCAATTGGTCATACTGTGAATGATGCGATCATTGCCAGAAAAGAACTACTGAATCACAAAATTGAAGCAACGCTCGTCAATTGTCGCTTTGTGAAACCACTTCAACCTGAAATATTGCTGCCTTTGATCGATAATCACAGCAAAGTGATTACAATTGAAGAAAATGCGCTACAAGGTGGATTTGGAAGCGCAGTACTCGAATTTCTATCTGATCATGATGCACCACCTGTTCAGGTGAGACGAATTGGGCTTCCGGATCAATTCATCCCGCATGGGACACAAAAACAATTGCGAAATAAGTATGGTATTACCTCTCGGCATATTATTGCATGCGCGTTACAAATGATGTGCTGAACTTATTAGGAACGCTCTGAATATAAGTTCTGCATTTTTCAGTATTTGTTGATTCTTTTCTGAACCATGATTACACTGAAGAAAATGAATAAGTATTTATGTGAAAGAAAAAACGACACCATTTGTATCAATATTTAAAAACGCATATAATTTGAGAGGCCATATGAATATTAAAATATTTTACACAAATGTATTCTTGTTATTTTTTTTGTTTTCAATTTCCTGGAGCGCACAAATCCAAATCAATACACAGACAGGAAAAATTGGCGACCATGTTAATTTTACAGTGTTTATTCACAATTCCCCCGATCCTGTGAATGCATTTGGGTTAGAAATATCCTATGATCCAACCTGTATGATCTATCAATCTGTTCAAAGAGGAAGTTTGATATCGAATGGATTCCAATTTTTTCAAGCAAGTAATGTTGGGTTGGGTCGTATTCGTATTGGTGGTATTGAAACAGGAGATCAAATTATTCCAAAACAGGCGACTGGCAGTCTGGCTATTGTTCAATTTAAAATTATTGGTGAGAAAAATTCTATAGTTAAACTGGATCATTTAAAAGATGACCTTAAAACCTGGACCACACAACATGGTCAAATGCTTCTTGAAACTGATAATACTGATAATACAGATGAAACTGATGAAACTGATGAAACAGTTGATCACATTGAGTCAGAAAATATGTCATCTGAAAATGGGGATTTAAATTTATTGACAGATCGTCAGGTAACTGTAAACTCTCAACTTCAGCACTCATCCATTCACTCTGAATCTTCTGATATTCTTGAAAAGGATGAAAATCAACGCAATCGTTTAGACTCAACTGATCTGGTTCAATCACAAAATAGTCAGGCGAAACTACGAAATAATTCTTCTCAAAAGCATCAGCACGTAAAAGAAAAAGAAAGTCAACAGCAGAATACTCAATATGATTCCAAGAATACTCATCGCCACTTATCCAAAAAAAAATTTCAAGTTCAACATGACCAGAGTCTTGAAAATGATTGTCCGCAACATAAAGATGAAAAACAAATTGTTCATAAAATAGATCCTCCAGAAACACTGGTTAATCAAAATTGGGGCCATATGAAACTCGTTGATCTTTCGGCTGGTTTAAGTCAAAATCCTTCCTTTTCAGAGAACTTTTTATTTACGATTCCTTCATATTTGACAATCATCATTGTTCTTGGTCTCGTTGTTCAGCCTGGCATTTTGACCATGTTGATCCTCATTTATAGGCAGTTATGCAGAAATAAAAAATATCAAAGAAACTGTCATTCTAAATAGAAGCATGATTTTTTATATATGCGGTAAAACTTTTGGACGAAATCGAAAGGCATGTAAATGGTAATCCAACCCCCCCATCGAATCTTGAATGGCTACATGAAAATCCCAAAAGGTATATTGTTTTGGCACCTGTATTCTTCGCCAAATAGAAGGTTCTATTTCGTGAAGCTTAATTTTAAACTGATAGACTAAATTATTTATAGTTTTACTCATAATTTTTTTCTATGGAACTATAAGGGTAATTAAACATTTACTTAAGACAACATTTTTTAAACTTTTTTCCTGATCCGCATGGACATGGATCATTTCTACCCGCTGTCGGCTTAGAAATAGGTGATACTTTTTTGTATTGCTTATAATGGTCCCCAAAAACTGGACAGTGTGTTAAGGTGGTAAAGAATAGTTGCATTTTGAAAAAAATGCCACATAAATAATGAAAGGTGAAATCAAATGGGGACCATTCGAAAAAGATATCCTGCAT
>Ga0272440_1002703_pt1 | contig 13635 bp, 11 predicted proteins | sample SSMMMBAug17_FD_192440 | JGI IMG/M metagenome (GOLD analysis project Ga0272440, IMG submission 192440) | Marine sediment archaeal communities from Little Sippewissett salt marsh, Falmouth, MA, United States - SSM-MMB-Aug17 | ecosystem: Environmental > Aquatic > Marine > Wetlands > Sediment ...
ATTTGAATTAGCAGGCGGGGAAACCTATGGTTTGTCATGGATTCAAACGATGAATGTGCATAACGCATTCTTATTTACATCAATGACTTTTTAAAATACCAAAACTTATAGACCTATGCGGAATTAAAATAAGAGCTTTTAAAGAACGATTACCTCTTAAACTTTTAATGGAAAATGTTCTTATCTCGTAATGCGCATAACCAATCGGTCAACCGGACGCCTGCCACATTCCGCTTCGCTACATGTGGCAGGCGCCGGTTACCTCAATCGTTATAACTGATAAAAATATCGTATTAAAATCTTGTGTTATAAGCCATTTGCTTTATGTCCTGAACCATTCATATTTTTATCAAAAAATGACTGTGGTTCCTATTCCAACAGATTTAAGCGTTTCTTCATTGCCATGAATTTTGCCATCACCATTTTTATCTTCAAAGGTATACCTGAAATTAAAATTGACTGATGCACCTGATGTAAGTCCAAAGCCAATGATATAACCCATGACTGTGCTGGGGGTTTTCCATTCAGAAAAATCGTCAACATTGTTTTGATAGTAATAGACTTTTGCTGTAGAAAGTTTGGGAATAACATTTTTATTTAATTTCATTTCACCATAAATTGATCGATTTGTATCCTTGCTTCCACTTAAATCTTGATAGCTGGCATTCATTTCAACGATGTTGCCTAGATTCGCCCCCATCCCTACAAGATATCCACTCATTTTCTCAACAGCATTGAGCGTCATTTCTTTGGTTATGATTTTCCATGAGTTATTGTCTTTCTTGATAAAGGTTGCCCTTTCAAGTTCATAAGTACTGTTATAATATCCAAATAAGAATTCATCCTGTGAATATCGATATTCTGCTACAAATTTCATTGGACCAAATAAAAAACGTAAACCAGGCGCAGCAAATCCCCATCCATAATCTTTAATTTTTGCTGCCTGACCATAGATATCTAATGCCATGCCATTACCTTTCAGAATTGGAAAACTGATATCTGCACCAAAAACAGTTGATGTTGACAATTTTTCATTAAAGTAAGTCTGCATTTCGTTTTTAGTTGTTGGATCAATCAGGCCATCTCTGATCATCAATGCAATGGTATCGGATTTAGCATTTTTATCAATTGTCCAATAATCCAGTTCTGTGGCGATTTCTTCATTATCCATATCGTAATCAATGCCATCAGGGACGTCATCACCATCTGTATCACGAAGTCCATTATACTCATTAAAATCTTTTACCATAGAAACACCGATGGTCAAATCACCAAGGAGCTTGTACGTTAGCCTTGCACCGACTAAAACGCCTGGTTTGTCTGCAATTAACTCCTTGTAGTCATTTAAAAAGAATTCTCCGCCCATTTTTTCGGATTCAAATGACATTTCCATCCCAATTCGTTTATATGTTGGATATTCAATCATATTTGTATATCCATTCAATATAATACCATAGCCAAGGGAACTGAAATCTAAGCCGCCCACTTTAATATAAAAAGGGTCTCCTTTATGGGCCCAACGCACGTAATAAATTAAATTTAAATAATCTTCAAATTCATCCCAGTCTTCTTTTCTGACATTACCCTGATCATCTAATAATAGTTGGCAATCAATTCCTATGCCAAGTTTTCCAATAGGAAATTCTGCCCTTATACCTATTTGTTGATAATTTTTACCATCAACATTAATTGCACCGGCTACTGCACTTGCAGTAACAGTCTCTGAACTTACGCGGGTATCCAGATTCATAGGGCTGATTTCAGCAACAACACTATGGATACTCAAAAATATTAATCCCATAATGCACAAAAAATTCTTGATTGTTTTCATAATCATTCTCCTTTAGTTTAGGGTTGACATGTTTATACTCTGTGTTTTTTCTCGATTTACTTGATGATAAGTAGTCGATCTTAAGTTTTCAGATGTATATAGTTGTACATACGCCCACAGTGATGTCTCCTTTCAATAGCATCTCAAAAAAATCTCAGTTTATCATCTGCAACGCACATGCAACAATATGTCGTGCAGTAATGCCATACTTATTGCGCAATTGTTTCTGCGTTCCATGCTGAATAAACTGATCTGGAAGCCCAATTCTTCTTATCTGAACAGGTGGTACATCATGATCACAAAGTAATTCAAGTATTGCACTGCCAAATCCACCTTGAAGTGCGTTTTCTTCAATCGTAATAATGCGCGTGTGTTTCTCAACAATCGGCAATAACTGTTCTGCATTTAATGGTTTGACAAATCTACAATTCACAAGGGTTGCTTCAATTTTATGATTGAGGAGTTCTTTTCTGGCAATGATGGCTTCATTCACAGTATGACCGATTGCCAAAATCAATAGATTGTGACCATTTGCCAAAATTTGAGGCGTTCCCAAAGGAATTTGCAACAATGGTTCATCAAGTGTTCCCCCAATACCCCGACCGCGTGGATATCTAATAGCAATTGGGCCATCATGCTGAATAGCAGTAAACAACATATGGCGCAATTCAGCCTCATCTTTTGGAGCCATGACAACCATATTGGGCAAGTGACGTAAGTATGACAAATCAAATTGTCCCTGATGTGTTGGGCCATCCTGGCCGACAATTCCACCACGATCAATGGCAAATACAATGGGCAAAGCATCCAGGCAGACATCGTGCACAATTTGATCATATGCGCGTTGCAAAAAAGTAGAATAGATGGCAACAACAGGTTTTAAGCCCTCAGCAGCCATACCTGCTGCAAATGTAACGCCATGTTGTTCTGCGATACCAACATCAAAAAAACGATCTGGAAACTGCTCCGCAAATCTTGCAAGACCTGTACCCTCGGGCATGGCTGCGGTTACAGCAACAAGTCTGTCATCATTTTTTGCCAATTCAATCAATGTATTTCCAAATACTGCTGTGTATGTGGGAGTTGATTTTGTTGATTCTTTTGTGGAAACGCCATTTTGAATGTCAAAAGCGCCTACACCATGATAATAAATCGGATTTTTTTCAGCAGGTTCATATCCTTTGCCTTTTGTTGTCATTACATGCAGTAAAACAGGTTCATTGATATTACGAATATTTTTTAATATGCGGATCAAATGTTTTAGATGATGTCCATTAATGGGCCCAAAATAATCAAAATTAAAGGCCTCAAACAGCATGCCAGGTGTGATGAAAGATTTCATCATATCTTCACTACGTTTTGCAAAATTATAAAAGGGTGCGCCCACACCAGGGATGCTTTTTAAAAATTCACCGACGCCATGCTTGATATTTTGTGGAAATTTATGTGACAATTTTCGGCTTAAAAATGATGATATTGCGCCCACATTTTTTGAGATAGACATGTCGTTATCATTTAATATTACAATTAAATCTTTATGTATATCTCCAGCCTGATTCAGGGCTTCATAGGCAAGACCGGCAGTCATGGAGCCATCGCCAATAACAGCAATTACTTTGGATCGTTGCTTCATCAAATGACGTGCACAAGTCATTCCTAATCCTGCTGAAATTGACGTTGAACTATGACCAGTGCTAAAAGTATCGTATTGACTATCATTTCGACGAATAAAACCAGACAATCCATCAATCTGTCGCAAAGTATGAAATTGACTTTTCCGGCCGGTCAAAATTTTGTGTGCATAGCTTTGATGTCCTACATCCCAGATAATGGTGTCTTTTGGGGTATCAAAAACATAATGAAGCGCAATTGCCAGTTCGACAACCCCCAGACTTGATGCCAGATGACCGCCTGTTGTTGAGACAGTTTCAACAATTAAGCTGCGGATTTCTTCAGCCAAAGCGGGTAAAAGTGTTATGTTAATATTCTTTAAATCATCAGGTGATTGTATGAGTTGTAAACATTTCATGAATTAAACAAATTCTTCTAAATTCGGATATCGTTTTATTATGCTCTCGCATGCCAATTCATTGTCTGATAGAAATGAAAAGTCAGAAAAAGAAAACCCAGGTGCAACAGTACATCCAACAAGGGAATAATCACCATTGGAATAAGCACTCTGCCAGTTTTTAGCTTTGATCATGTGCTTAAATTGAAGATCAGTATTTCCAAGAATCACCTTTGACATATCGCATGTATCATAATTGATTTCAATGAGGCTTAATGGTGCACCATGATAAAAATGCCAGATTTCATCATGAAGAATGCGATGAAATCTACTTTTTTGGCCTGCCATTAAAAGAAAATAGATGTCTGTCATTGCATTTCTTTGTTTTTCATGCACAGGTGATATGACTGTATGCTCAGAACAATATACCTCCCTGTAGAAACCACCTTCAGGGTGAGGAAACAAATTTAATCTGTCAATCAATTGATGAATTTCTTTTTGGGAATGTCTCATGATAAAACAAAACCCTGAATTTTTTTTAAGGAAAGACCTGTTTAAGAATGCGGTAACAGCATAAAAAATGTGCTTATTCTTGTTTCAATCTTTCCTTTGTTCGTTATAAAAATAATTTTTTGTTAAAAACCACTTGCTGAATAATAATGTTTACGAATCCATTCTTGATATGCACCTGTTCTCACTTGATCAATCCATTCTTTATTATCTAGATACCACTGAACAGTTTTTTCAAGACCAGATTTAAATGTTTCCTGTGGGCGCCATTCAAGAGTTTGTTTTAGCTTTGTGCAGTCAATGGCATATCGATGATCATGACCGGGTCGATCACTGACATAAGTAATTAGCGATCTGTATTGATTGCCATTAAGGGGAACCAGTCGATCAAGAATTTCACAGATGTTTTCAACAACTTCTTTATTTTGCTTTTCAGCATCACCGCCAATAATAAAGGTTTCGCCTAAATTGCTTGCACACATGACAGTCCATATTGCATGACAATGATCTGTCACATACAGCCAATCCCGAACATTCTTGCCATCACCATACAAAGGAAGGGGCTTGTTTTCCAGTGCATTAAGAATCATCAATGGAATTAATTTTTCTGGAAACTGATATGGGCCGAAATTATTTGAACAATTTGAAATTGTGACCGGCAGATTGTAAGTTTCACCATAAGCACGAACAAAATGATCTGAAGATGCTTTTGATGCTGAATATGGACTGTTGGGCTGATATGGACTGTTTTCAGTAAAATAACCGGAATCATTTAGGCTACCAAATACTTCATCTGTGCTGATATGATGAAACAGGGTTAATTGGTCGGCATGGTTTCGCGCAGTTTCCAACAATGTATAAGTGCCATAAATGTTTGATTGAATAAATGGGTCTGGCGATTGAATGGATCGATCCACATGAGATTCAGCCGCAAAATGGCAAACCCCATCTATTTCATGGGATTTAAAAATTGTATCCATCTGTTTTCTATTACAAATATCCCCTCGAATAAAATGATATCGTTTTGGATAATTCTGCTCGATATCATTCAAACTCAGTGGATTTCCTGCATAGGTTAATTTGTCAATATTAACAATTCTTCCATTGAAATCTGATTCATCCAAAAGGAACCGGATAAAATTGCTGCCAATAAATCCACATCCACCGGTTATCATAAGATTCTTAAATGTACGTTTTTTTTGCATGGATTCTGTACCTCTTATTTCATCTCAATCAAATTGGTTTGAAACAAAGCAACAAACTGATTAATCGCCTCTCTCCAATCTGGCATGATATTAATATTGTTGTCAATCAAACGTTGATTATGTAATATCGAATTTGTTGGTCGGATGGCTTTTGTAGGAAACTCTTTCTCGGTGCAGGCGGATATTTCTTTTTCAATGCCCATTGTTTTCAAAAAATAAACCGCACCATCATACCATGAGCAATAGCCCTCTCCTGATGCATGATAGATGCCCTGGCCATCTACGTCTATCAAATGATGAATTTGTCTGGCAAGATCAAGCGTATGAGTAAAAGAACCATATTGTGTATTGATAACTTTCAAAAATGGTACAGAATCAGATACCGCCAATTTATATATTGTTTTTAAAAAATTATTTCCATCAATTCCAAACAACCATGCGGTTCGAATGATTATGTATTGTTCAGTTTCTGATATAATGGCCTGTTCACCGGCCAATTTACTTTTTCCATAAACTGAAACAGGATTGGGGGAATCGTATTCAACATATCCTTCAGGAATAATGCGTTTGCCATCAAAGACATAATCTGTTGATATATGAATGAGTTTTGCACCCAATGCACTGGCACATTGGGCAAGAATAAGAGGACCTTTTGAATTGATATGAAAGGCATGATCTGTAAAGGTTTCACAGTCATCTACTTGCGTATAGGCGGCACAATTGATGATGACATCTGGTTGGATATCATCCATCACTGGTTTTACTTGTTCAGCATCTCCAATATCAAGTTGTTTGTGGGTATAGCCAATTGTTTGATAATGTTGCGACAATATCCGCAAACAATCTGAACCCAGTTGGCCGCCAGCGCCAACCACTACAATTTTTGGTTTCATTGAATGCTCTTTAAATAAATCCATGAACTAATGCCTATCTGTCAACAAGTACCCTTTTTCGATTTCACGTAGTTTAATATATCGCATAAACATAGAATGCGCAGAATTGATTGCAATAATAAAGCCTGGAATACCATCCAAAAAACCACGTTTCCAAACATAAACTTCCAAAAATTTTCCAAAAGGCCGAAAAATCATCCGCCAAATCTTGAATCGCTTGCCTTCATCATATAGATTATGGGACTGTAAAGTAGAATAACGATTGGATGTATTCTCCATGCCTTCTATTAAACCATCAAAAGGATAATGTAAAATATCTTTTGATAAGTTTCCAATGTTGCCATCAATCTCAACATGTTCATGAACTCTTTCGCCAACCCATTTGGCGCACTTACGTTTGAACAATCTGAGTTGTCGGTCAGGATAAAAGCCACTGTAATTAATCCATTTTCCATGAAAAAAAGTTCGGCGCGGTACATAATAACCCGCTTTGGCAGATGGGTCTTTGATGGTGTGTTTAATTTCTTCTTTTAATTCATCCGAGATTGCTTCATCAGAGTCCAGACTAAAAACCCAATCTGTTGTGGCATGAGATAATACAGCATTTTTTTGATCGATAAAGCCTGTCCATGATCGCTGATAAACTTTATCAGTAAATTCTTTGACAATTTCAAAGGTTTTATCCTTGCTGCCATGATCTACAACCACAATTTCGTCAGCCCATGTTGAAGATTCCAGGCATTGACGAATTGTCTTTTCATTATCTCCGCATATAATACATACGGATATTGACATGTTACCTCCTGGTTAATTAGGGATTCATTATTTTTGAATAGGACCGAATCAATCCAGGCTTAACCTGGACCTTAACGCGAATATTTTTGCCTGTCGTATAAAACCCTCTGATCATGTTAAATTGTGTATTTTCAAGTATTTCAATTTCAAGATCTTCTGTTGATGCCCCAGTTTCAATGGCTTTTTCTTCAAGCAGTTTTATTGCTATTTTTAATGCATCATCATTGGTAAATTTTCGTGTAATTTTTTCTACATAATTATTTTCAGGAGCTGTTACGTAACCTTGTTCTGTATCTGCAAAGAGAGATACCTGACAGGTGGTTCGTGCCAGAGCCGCACCAACAGCGTTGGCAACATCCCATTTTGGAGCCACGCGGACACGTTTTGATGTAAGTGATTCCAAACGTTTGCTAAAGAATGGTGCAGGTCCGCCCAAGGCCAGTATATCGGAAGGGTTCACCTTTTTTCCTTGTAGAATTTCATGCACAGTATAGACAGGCTGAGAATTGATTCTTTCCACCATGTGATTGGCTTCAGATAAAATCTTTTCACTGGCAACGTTCAGCACTTTTTGTGCGGCCGCTTTAAGGGATAAATTCATTTGTTGTGCAAGTTTTTCAAAACCTTTAATCGCTTGCTGCTTATCCCCCCCTTGAATGGGGTCATCCAGAACAAACATGGCATCTGTTGGCGTTGGCTTAGTACCACCAAAAGCCATTGCCGGACCATTTCGGTCAGGACCAATGGTAATGATACCATCATTGAAACGTACCACTGAATCACCACCCAACCCAATGGAATGGGTTTTCAAAGATCGAATTAATGTCTTATAACCCGCCAGTTCAATCCCAACAGGATCAAGCAATGGTACACGATTAACCACGATAGCCATATCTGTCGTTGTACCACCAATATCCAAAACCAGTGTGTCTGTGTTTTCTTGTGTGTAAGGAATGGCTCCCATAACGCTGGCGGCTGGGCCCGATAAAATTGTTTGCCCGGGTTGCATGAGTGATGCCTGAAGATTCATTGTTCCGGCATCTGCTTTTAAGGTGTAAATTGGCACATCCAGTCCATGTTCTTTAAAAGATTTATTGATAGATGCTAAAAAATTTTGGTTTTGGGGATATACCGCTGCATTAATGTACGTTGTAGCAATGCGACGTGGAAAATTAAGCACACCAGCGAGATGGTGCCCAAGAATGATAACATCAAAACGATTTTGTAATATCTCGGCAATTTGATTTTCATGAATGGGATTTCTTGTTGAAAATTTGCCAACAATCCCCACCTGTTTGATTTCCGATTTTTCAAGATGGTCTGCAATGGCATTAATTTCTTTTTTATCTATTTTTTGAATCTCTCGACCCCGATGATCTATTGATCCGGAAACAGCATGGTATGCATCACCCATTCTAAACAATTCTGGATCAATCCCCGGACCGCTGGAGACAATCATACCAACAGGTGCAGTCTTTTTTTCAACAACAAGATTGGTGGTCAAGGTTGTGCTTAAAACTGCCCGCTTGATTAATTCCACCTCGATATCTTTAATAACCGCTTGAATTCCTTGCCAGACACTTTCAAACAAATTCTCCTTGTTTGTGGGAAACTTGGCCTCATGGATAACCCCTTTTGGCCCCAATAATACGACATCTGTATGTGTACCTCCAACATCGAGTCCAATGATCATTGTTACCTCCTTTTGAACGGATAAAAAAGGCTATCCGCATATTGATTCAATGCTCAAAATGTTAAATAATAGATTAGTATAAATAAAACATGTTGATGATACAATAATAAATTTCATTATTGATTTAAAAAAAAAGTTGAAAAAATTAATCGACAATGATTTTTCTAATAATACCAGTTTGTTAGAAAATATTTTTATATTTGATATATTATCATGATCTGATATGTTTTTTTAGCTTGCTACCAATTATTTTTTGTTTTATAGAATTATCAGGTTGGGTACATTTGAAAAAAATTGGATATTCCTCTTGGACTATTTAAAACCGAAATTAATCATATGAACGAAAATGTAATAGTGCGTATGGACCTCCCCTAACTTAATACATACGAACAATGTAATGATGTTTTTGGGAATAGGCCCGGGTTTAAGATAACTTTTTTTAAGTTTAGATATGTCTGCTTGACCCAAATTGAACAGCAGATTGATAAAATAATGAGGACAATATGTTAGGTACACGAAAATTATCATTGGTAACTTTTGTCTGGATAATAATCTGGATTGGCCTGATTGGTGGCATTTCTTTTTATTACATTGATAGAACCATTAACTTGATAACTGGTCAACTTACACCGCTTGTGATTGAAAACACCAAACCATCATCTCATGAGTTGATGGTCATAACACAGATCAAATTAACACTTGATACATTGAAAGCATATTTCCCATTTGCGTTATCTGCATTATTTATGAGTGCATCTATGCTATTATGGTTGTGTATTCGTTTTCATATCGTCCGGGCAGTTTACAAGGCTGATAACATAGCACCAGCTGAAAAATCTCAAAAAAAAGAAGAGAAACCACAAGACAAAAAAACTGAACCTACCGGTCCAACCAAACAGGAGCGTAAACGTAATGAACGTTTTCGAGCGTTGCATCTGATCTCATTGCTACAACGCGAGGGTCGATTACTAGACTTTTTTAACGAAGATTTAGATCAGTTCAAGAATGAACAAATAGGGGCAGCTGTTCGAAAAATACATGCAGATTGTAAATCCGCCATGCAAAAATACATCGGCCCAAAACCCATTATGGATCAAAATGAAGGCGAAAATGTCACCATTGAGCCCGGGTTTGATCCATCTTCCATAAAAATGACTGGTAATGTATCTGGAAAGCCACCTTTCAAAGGTACACTTCAGCACAAAGGCTGGCGCTGCTCAAAATTTGAAATGCCAAGCCTTTCAAATGTTAAAGATCCCAACATCATTGCACCGGCTGAGGTTGAAATTAAATAAAATATATATATTTTAAGCATGTTAGTGTAGGGATGCATATTCGTCCACAAGTTGGACAAGTTAGAGAGGACAATGGTTGCCTTCGAGCAAAAACCGGCATCAAGCCTATGTTTAAAACCGAATGTATGGGGGAACATAAGGTTCGCCCCTACATTGGTTTCGGACATTGGTTGGAATTCGGTTTTGGTCTGATGCAAACATATTCACCAACTTGAACATAGGCCCATACAACTAAGGCAATTTAATTAATTAGAGAATCCCTTATTGAATCAATGATTCTATATAAGTTTGAATCGCTTCACTTGAATTTCGAGTTCCAGCGGGATCTACCGCCTCATTTATAAGGCTGTTACCTTCATCAATTCCAAATAAATACCTTAATATCAGTATTCCATCAGTCAAGGCATCTGAACGTGTGTTGCCATCAATATCAAGATAGTTCATACCACTTTCTAAGTAAGCGTCAATATTCTCTGAAGTTATCCGAGTCCCATTTTGCAAATCCAATGCATTTTCTGTCAGGCTTCTTCCGCCTTTGATGCCAAACAGATACCGGATAATCAATAAGCCGTCAGTTAAGGCGTCGGCACTCTGGTTGCAATCAACATCAAGTGTAAAGCGTTGAATCTCAATGGTTACTGGATTTGCATAAAACAGATATCCAGGATGTGTTTGAGATGCCTGATAAATAATTGTGCAGGTATATCCAACATCAAGGTTGGATTTTGGCTGAAATCCAATTGTGCATAAGTGAACTGGAAGATCTTGACCTGGCCAATTGATATTGTCATCTTGCCAGACGATTTCAATATAGCGATCAGTGGTGCTGTTGTCATCATCTGTTTCTGTTGTCTCTTCATGGTCAACTGGTGGTGTGCTTATGGGTTCCAAAATATTATTCGTGTTCAGGTATGTCAAGTCCTGTGATGGATAATGAATACGAAGGCCCAATCCTTGAAGTGCAGTATTCTGCTGTGTATTGGAATAATTGATATCCATGAAAACTGTGGTTTGTGTCAATGTTTTTGGATTTTGCGGGAATGTATCGATAATCTGAAAATAATCGCTGATCCAGTCAATTTCGGCTGTTGCTGATCCTGTGTTACCAGCTGCATCTACAAATGTAAATAAAAACGTGTCATTCTCTAAAAATGTTCGGGTAAAATTACCATTGTTATTGCTAACTGTGACAGTCTCTGATGGTATCAGGGTTGCTGTTACTGCATTCATGGTGGGTTGGGTTTCAGAATATTGAATTATTGCATTGGGAGGTATATTATCTAAAGTTGCTTGAACAGTTTGAACCGCACTTTCATTTCCAGCCATGTCTTTTGCCTGAACATGTAGATAGTAAATGCCATCGCCTGTGCTTTGTGTGGCAGAAGTTAGATCTGAGTACTCACCTGTGGGGATACTATCATAGGTATTGTCTATCAGGTATCTAAATTGGGCTGTTTCTGATGCATTCCATGTCCAGCTTATGCTTTTGCAGGGTTGAAAAGAATCAGTAATGTTTTGCACAACAGGTGCGATCATATCAACAGTCCAGTGAACAATAATGGCGGTATCTTCAGGAAGCCAATTTCCCAGAGCATCTTTACCCAATACATACAGCGTATGGTCTCCATCTGTTAATTGCGTTAACGTGATGGGAATTGAAATAACCATTTCTTCCCGCCACTCGGTTTCGTTATCCAAACGATAGCGATATGCAGTCAATCCACCACCAGTCAACGAAAATGTAGGATTTGCACTGGAGTATTCATTCACAAGACCTTCAAGCGTAACAGGATCAATATCTACATTTTGATCTCCAGTATATCCGCCTTGAACAGCCGAATCTGAAACCAATGCCAGCCCCTGATTGTTAACAGTAACGCTTTCTTCAGAGGTATCCACTGCAATGGCATCCTTTTCATCAGTACCCCAGATTGTACACCCTGTAATTGTTGGTTCTGCTGATGGATACAAAGAAACGCCGCTTCCTTTTTTGGATGCCAAGTTATTGCTGATAGAACTATTTGTAATAATGGGTTTTGATAAAGCCTGTGCAGCAATGCCGCCGCCATTGACTGCGGAATTACTACTGATCAGGCTGGAATCTATTGTGGGTGATGAAAAATAACTGGCAATACCGCCGCCATCAATGGCGCTGTTATTACTGATTACCGAGTTTTGTATTGTTGGCGATGATGTACATGACAGGCCGCCACCTCCCTGACGTGCAGAATTGCCATAAAGAAGCGAGTTGATAATGGTTAAGTTGGATTGTTCATGCGCAGAAATTCCACCGCCATAGATTGCCTTTGAATTGTTTGATATCACACAGCTATCCAAAACAGGATTTGAATTTCCCCGGCAATAAATGCCACTGCCATTAAAGTTGGCCTCATTGTATTGAATGGTCGTATTATAAATTTTGGGTGATGCATCCACGCAGGCAATGCCGCCGCCATTACCACCGCGGGCCCATCGGGCAGTGTTATGGGTAATGACACAATTGGTTATTGTCGGTGATGATGACACGCAAAAAATGCCACCGCCCATTTTTGACACATTGCCATTGGTAATAATGAATCCAGATAGAACTGTATTCTCATCTTCATTGGAATGAAAATAAACTCCCCTGCCGCTGTTTTCACAATCAATGGTACAATTTGCAGCTTGTGAATCGCATTTTAACGTAATGCTTTTTCCATTGAAATCCAGGTTTTTGTTGTTATCTCCGGCATAAGTACCTGGAGAAACTATTATTACATCACCATTTGTGGCAGCATCAATTGCCTCTTGAATTGTAGAATGGTCTGCTGGAACATTTGCAAAACAGGGTACTGCAAAAATTAATAGACCAATTATTATATTTATTTGTTTTGGCATTTTAGGCCTCCATGATTGTTGTGGGTTTACATTAAATTGTTCATATTATTACTGAAGTCAAATTTCATTTCAAAATATCTTTCCATAACATTATAATTCTCCACTATTTTTCTTGTTAAAAGGTTTCCTTCTTTCAAATCTGCTAAAAAAAAGGTGACACTTTTTCGAAAGGATATCTTCATTCATTACTCATTCGTCTATTAATTATAACGCAAAACCTTTGAATTTGTAAATCGTTGACAAACCGAATGCCAATTCCCTCTTGCCTACAAAGTTTAATTACCCGAGGAATACCTGTACCACGCCCTGAATATTTAAAATGTTTATCTTTCGCCAATAATGATAATATCGTTGGATTAATTTCTACATGAACCCCAACACGAATATTTTCTTCAGTCAATGTGTTTGGCAGATTACCCGGGCTTTCAACTTCTAAGCGATCTGCAAACAAATGTATTTGAATGGGTGCTTGAATATAATAATTTCTGTGAATAATCGCATTGGCTATTATCTCTGAAAATACCTTTT
>Ga0272440_1002704_pt1 | contig 13635 bp, 21 predicted proteins | sample SSMMMBAug17_FD_192440 | JGI IMG/M metagenome (GOLD analysis project Ga0272440, IMG submission 192440) | Marine sediment archaeal communities from Little Sippewissett salt marsh, Falmouth, MA, United States - SSM-MMB-Aug17 | ecosystem: Environmental > Aquatic > Marine > Wetlands > Sediment ...
TTCTTTTCCGCAAATGTAGCATTTTCCTTCCCATATATCCTTACTGTAAGTATTGCCACATTCACAAGTTATTATTTTGTAATTCATTCTAATAACTCCCAAAAATGTTCATTTACAATATCATTAATTTCAGCAGGAATATTTTTCTGTTTTAAAGTTAATATTTCTACTCGTAATTTTACGATTTCTTTAATCAACCCCGCTTTTTCTTCATCAATTAAAGATTGTATTTCTTCGGCTACTAAATTATACCTTGAACCCGATAAAATTGGATACTCCCCATTTATATCTTTATATGCTTGATGTTTCTTTAATATCTCAATAATCTTGTCTTTCATTTTAATCTCCTTATGTTTTTCGATAGCCATTCAATTATTCTTTCTCCAGTCATTTCAATAACTCCTTGATTAAATTTTTCTTAAAATAAAGATATTATCCCCATAAAAATTATTGTAGCCCCCTTTCAACTGCCTATAATAATTTAGATTGTAATTTTTCCCTTCTGTTCCTTTTGTTTCTCCATAATCCTTTATTATATGTGCTTTACATTTATATCCATATTTACAAACTATATCCTTTGCCCATACACCAAGCGTTTTCTCTTCTGAATCTTGATATATATTCCCCATAATTAAAATTATAATTCCTTTTTTATTTACATATTTGTTCACATTTTGTACAACTTCAGCAAACCATATTAGAAAATTTTCAATATTTTCGCAATTGCTTCCATCATTATCATTATTGCTATATTTTACTATATTATGGTAAGGGGGGTGGAGAAAAACTAAATCAAACTTTTTTTCTGGATTATAAGTTTTTGCATCTCCCCGAATTATATATTTTTGTGTCGGGTTTAGATCAGTACATAATATATTTTTTCTATTCAGGTAATCAGCAACTTTTTTTGTTGTTCCGCTACCAGCAAAGCAATCCCAAATCCAACTTCCCTTAGAAGAGAATCTTTTCATAAATTGATAAGGAATTTCTGGAATAAACAATCCATGAAAATTACTATCATTTTTTATACACCAATCCCTCTTTGGAATATAAAAAAGTGGTCGATTTTTAAATGAACTGCTTGATATCCAAAGAGAATCAGTTGTAATATCACCCTGGTATTCGCGCCATTTTTTTAGATCTAAATCATTATTCATTCTAATACCTCACAAACATAACTACCGCGAAACTTAACGGTGCAATAATATCAATAAATATTGCTGGAAAGATAGAAAGCCAAAATTGAATTTTATCTGCACCAAATCCAAAAATATTAGCAACCCAACTATAAAAATCCATATTTTGAATTTTAATAATTTCCTCAGGTTTATTCTTTTCAAGTTCTTCCAACTTTTGAATAAATTTCTGCCGGTCCTTATTATTTTGATAACGGTTCCAATTCAAATTATCGTAAACCTTTTTATTTGCGTTTATTTCTTCAACCGTTTTATAATTAGCAAGTAAATTCTGTATGCGCCGGTCGTCATCACGCAAATAATTCAACTGTGTCTCATATTTTTCTTTTAATTCCTGGTATTCTCGGACCTGCTTATTGCTTTTTAAAACTTCCTCTTTTGCTTCGTTTTCTTTTGTTATCAATTCCATTCTGCCATTATATTGTCCGGCAACGGTGCTGACCATTGAAAACAAGCTGACAACAATCCATAAAATACTGAAAATCAAGGCCAAAATATAACGACGCTTCAATTTAAACAGTACTATAAGCTCGAAACTACTGACCGCATAAGAAACCATTACAACAGCCAATAAAAACGCTCTACGTGGCGTTAAAAAGGTCTGAAGCCACATCTTTGAATAATACACTGACATGTAAGTTGCACCAATTCCAACAATAAGCAATATTATTTTTAGTACATCGATAGAATAGTGATTCAATGGTTTTTCTAAAAATGTATTTTTAACATCAATAAATTTCTCACTAACTGAATTATTGGTATCAATCTGTATTTTCGTGTGGTCGGCATTATCATTTGAATCCTCTTTTTTCTTAACTGTAAATTTTTCTGGATTGATTGTTAAATTCACTCCGTCGTCAATTAAAAACCTTTTCTTTTTCAGATATGAAAGATACCCATTTAATTTATTTTCATTGATTTCAAAATTATTTAACAACCACTCTTTTTTTGGAACAATCCCAAACTTATTGTAATATTTGGCAATCGCTATTTTTAAACTTTTTAAATCTGTATTTCCAACGTGTCCTTCAATTTTCATACTTTAAGCCTTTTTATGTAAGTTGATTTTTGTCTGTCAATATTCACAAGGTCGTAAGGATTGTCCGGCAAATCCCGCCAATCTCTCGCATAATGTAAAACAGTTGCCGGGTACATTATTTTAGAAGATTTCTCGTGGACTGCTTTCCAAAGTTCAATACCCTTAAAAATTTTATCTGGTGTCATTTCTTCCAAAACGGCAAATGTTATATTTTTAATATTTTCCATAAAAAACTCCTTTACTTTTATTATATGAAATTATTAAAAATTATTAAATTATTTTTGCCGGAAATACTAAAAACCGGCAATTTTTCTAGTATTTTTTAAACAGAAGTTCCAGACAGAACTTCTTGAAAGACTTGTTCGGAAAGTCTCTCAACTAGGTGCGCCTTCCGGTCCTGGAACTCAGATTTTTTGCCGTTATTCCATTGCTGGACCGGTCGGTAGTATCCGACTACACGGCTGTAGATTTCTGCGGGTACTTTTTTACTCACTTTCGTAACCTCTCTTTCCATAAATTTTGCCAACCGTCAGACTGTTTGTTTTTAGTTTTCCAGTTTCGCTCGACAATAACACAAAGAATAACCCAAAGAATGATTAAAATTATTGCTTTTATCATTTTGACAACTCCGCAAACATTACAACACGATGTCCTGCTTTTTCAGCTTCTTTTTCTGCGTAAGCAACCGCACTTTGAAAATCGTCAAAGTGACGCTCTTCAATTTTACAACTTTTTGCGGTTGTTGGGTCTTCTTTCTTTTTATAAAAAATCCTAAAGTTTTTCACAACTGTTTCCTCCTTGCCCATTCTGCTATTAAAAGTCCATCAGCATCTTTTTGCTTTTCAATTTCTCTTTTCAAGGTCGGAAATAATCTGCAGCCAATATCTGAACTTGCGTCCTTCAAAGCAGCCGTTCCTTTAATTCCAGCCGGCAACATTTCTTTTTGCCACTGCTTGCTGTCAATATATTCATACGGCAATTTAAAAGTTTCAAGAACGATTAGAGTTGCTTCCAGCGCCCGCATTGCACTTTGTGTAGCTTTAAATCCGGTCGGATTGACAAAAGGACGTTCAATCAAAACTTTTATTTCTTTGTCTGGAAAATTTCTCGGGTTCAAAAGAGTCATCAATTCGTAAGTATCAATCCTGGAAATTTTTTGAACTTTCTTTGTATAGGACAGTTGCTTGAAAGTTGGTGTTGAATAAAATTCTGCACCATTTGGAGAAACAATTCCTATACTGCCGGTTACTCCATTGTCGATACCTATATAAATTTTACTCATTTCCAACCTCGCTTTTTCTTGTAAACTTTATGCTCCTCCGCCGCTAAAACTTTACCAATCCAATAATCAGTATTTTGCAATATTGATTTATTTTTTCGTTGGTAATGATTTACAAAATCAGTGGCCTTATATTGTGCCGTTTTCGGTTCTGTTCTGACATTATTTGTAACTTGGACACTACCGTCATCATTTAAAGAAAAAGAACGTGCCCGCCGCTCTTTGCGATTAAACGCGTACCACAATTCATGTTGCTCGGGAATATTTCTTTTAATATGAAGAGCAACCGCGACTTCCTTCATAACTTTTCCTCTTGAGTTCCACGCAACTGGTTTTCTGATTTCTGTAAATTGATTTTTATTAGTTTTTAACATTAGCCTGTTCCTCCACTACAATTTGCCTAACTTGATTCTGCATTGCCACGAATCCGGTGTACATAAAAAAGTTCTGAATTTTTTTATTAAACTGTTTTCGCATATCAATTGCGATTGCTTCCCAATGCAGCGCTTTTTTCTCACGCGCCGCGTTATCAATAGCGAGTTGATATTCTTGAAAAGCAGTCACAATTTTTCCAATTTCTTTTTGACTTAATCCAAAAGCACTTAATTTATTACTCATATTTCCCCTTCCTTTTTGTTCTGACTTCGTCCTCAGCTGCCTCCCATTTTGCAATTGTTCTGATTTCAATTTCTCTAAAAAATTCCGGGTCCTGTTCTGCTTTTTCAATAAGTTCCGTCCTTGACATAGACTCACCAAAATACTCAGCCGCTTCTTTTTTTAACTTTTCGTCATTTTCGATAAAATCCTCAATGTATTCCAAAGTTAAAGCAGTCTTGCCGGTTTCTTCTTTTTTCTGCTTTTTCAATTGGTCGTATAGTTCACGTTCAGTCAAAAAGGTTTTATAGGATTTTAAATTTTTCTGGACTCCGTTAAAATTTATAGACTCAGCCGCTTTTAATAACTTACCGTCCTTTCCACGCAAATCAAAAAGAAAATCCAAATTGCTGCCGATGTTGTCAATACCATAGTCAAAGTATAAACTAAAAGTACATTCACGATATGGACGGGCTGTTTTTGATTTATCTGTTTTTGCTTTTAAAACTAAACCAATTGGACGCTCGCCTACTTTAATTTTTGTAACTTGCCCAAGAACGACCACACTATGCGCATAAAAGTCTAATGCTTTTCCACCGGCTCTGGTCCATTTTCTTTGAAAGTTTCCCGCGTCAATTTTATCTCTAATTTGTGAAACAAAAATCAAAAGAACATTTTTTCCGTGCAGCTTTTCAGCCTTGGTTCTGAAAAATTCCTGCGACAAGAATTTTTGGGACTTCATCTGGTAAGAACCTTTGTCTGTAAAGATTTCACCTTTTTCCGCGCACTTTTTCATTTTTGCAGCTCTTTCCGCTTCTCTTTCTTGAACTTCACTATTGGAAAGTCCGTCCAATGAATCAACTACGTAAATACCTTTTTGCTTGTCAGTTCTAAATTTTTTCAGAAAATCAAAAACATTGACATCCAATTCCTCAACCGTGCTACTGAATAAAGTGTCCTCAGTATCAGTTTTCATAATATCAAAATTATACAGGGACATCGTGTTAAAAGTATAACCGCTTTCAGAATCATCGTAATTCCATTTGAAATTCTTTTTATGTTCGTGAAAATTAGCAGCAATCAATTCATTACTGACAAATGTTTTTCCGCTGCTTTTATCACCTACAAAATTCACAATTCTACCAAATGGAAAACCTAAACCAGTACCGCCGCCAACAACACAGTCCAATAATGTACAACCAGTTCTTGCGTATCCTTCATTATTTTCCAATAATTCAATTGCTCTTTCTTTGTGTTTATTTTCCATTTTTCCCTCGCATATTTACTAAGTGTTGCTTAACTATTTCAATAGTTGCTTTGTCTGGAAAATACAAAACTCCAAACTGCCTTGCTAATTCAATTTTGTTTCGGTAACAAATGCCGTAAACTTGTTGGTAAGTATAACCCAATTCCTCAATTACAGAATCAAATTGCAAACTGTCATCGAGTTCCTTGCTAAATTCAGAATCCATAATTTTAATTAGTTTATGGTAATCTTTATCATTCAAAAAATATTTAATTCCAAATTCAATTTTTAAAACAATTGAGTGTCTCGCGCAAAGGTTATGTAATGTACTATAGGTCACCGGGTAAACTGTAAGCACGTCACTGAACTTAAATTTCTTGTCAATGCGTAGAAAATCGTCAAGAACTGATTGAGAAACCTGGCGACGTTTGCCACGATTGCCCTCAGTAACCGGAACAAGTAATTTGTGATTTTTTAAAATCCAGTAAAGGTCTTTGTAATCAATACAAAGACCTTTTTCTGTTAAGTATTTATGCGCTTCTCTGACAGTTAATATATTAGCCATAATTATGCCTCCTCAGCGCATTCCTCCCAAAGTGGACAACCTTCGCACTCGTCAAATTCCTCAAAGTCTTTTCCGAACACTCCGCCCGCTGGACATTTTGATTTGGATTTTTTCTTTGATTTTTTTGGCGCTGGTTCTTCGTCCGCGTCCTCGTCGCCCTCTTCCTCTTCGTCCTCTTCAACGATTTTCTTTTTTCTGGTCTTTTTTGTTACTACTTCCTCTTCATCCTCTTCCTCTTCATCATCGTCGTCAGTCACTTTCTTTTTTCTGGACTTTTTTGGAGTCGCATCTTCATCGTCATCGTCGTCGTCCTCTTGCCCGTAAAATATTTTTTCAATTTCTTCGTAAGAAAGAACAACAAGAAGTTCATCCAATGAAACAGCTGCCTCTAAAGTCTCGTCGTCAATTTCTTCCTCTCGGTCAATAAAATCAAAAGACTTATACTCAAGATATTCGTTTTTGCCAAATTTCTTTGTACTTCCACGAAACTTAACTAAACAACCTTCATCAGGGTCAGCAAAAGGAATTATGTCCTCGCCGTTTGAACATTCGTGCGCTTCTTCAATTAGTTCTTTTTCGAAAAGATAGTGACTGACTTCCCATATTGTTAGGTCCTGAATCTCACCTTTTAGGATTTGTTGTAAATTATAAATTACACGACGCGACGGCAAAAGTGCTTTACCTTCATCTTTTTTGCCATCATTGTAAAAATCGCTCGCCGCTTCACAAATCGGGCATTTCTTGCCGTAAGTTTTTTTTGGACAAATTACACTTTGGTTTTCATCTGGACCGATTCCACGATGTACAAAAATATCAACATTGTAATCGTAATCGCCTATTTCCATTTTACCAGCTGCAACTTGTGGGTGCTTCTTTGTTTTAATTGGATACGGAATAATATTAACTTTGTTTATTCCGGCGCGTGGTTCAAAAAATCCCGGTTTTTTCTTTATCGCAGAAAAATCCAAAATACCTTTGCCACCTGCACCACCTTTGTCCTTATTCTCGTAAGAAGTTTGGTAACGGTCGCTTTTTATCGAGACTCTTCTTTTTTTTGATTTTTTCATATTAGCTCCTTTTGTTTAAACTTTTTCTATGGTCGTCGGAAGTCTGGTCTGTTTTTGACTTTCCATGTGGTTCTGAATAGTATTGTGTCTGATATAGACTAATTAAATTATCCAGCATTCCTTTTCTTTGGCGCATACTTTCTGCAGCCGATTCAGTTTTGTTTACAAGCGCTTCAGCTCGTAAATAATCTTGCTTTGCAGCAATCACGTCTTTGTGAATCTCAACTGCTGCTGAAATTGAACTTTCTGTTTTCTTGCAGTCCAATTCATAACCTGGGCGGTCTGCTCGGTAATTCAATTCTGTTCTTGCAGTCGTTTCCTTAAAATTTGCTTTTGCGGTATCTCTTTCCTTTTTTGCATCGGCAAGTTGTTCCGCGTAATAATAATACAAACTTGCGTGTTCTTGACATTCGTCGTCAAGTCTAAATTTGTTAATTTTCACATCGTCCTTAATTTCTCTTTTCATTCTTCCTCCTTATTTTTTCTACTGGTTGCAAGCCATGCTAAACTAATTAAAGTAAAACAAAACATAAAAAAAATCCAAAATATTGCCTGTGGCCAACTCATAAAAACCTCCTATTCATTACAAACTTGGTATGCTGCTAAAACAATTCCAGAAATTTTGCTGTCGTAAGTATTCTCAGAAAAACACTCAAGTGCAAATGCTGCGCGTGAATCGCCGCTTTTTAAAACTACAGAAGTCATATACCCAAGAACCGCGTACCTTATTTTCTCGCTGTCAACTTTTTGTGCACGAAGTTCAACAAGAATTTTCTTTGATTGACTCCAACTGCCACGAAGCAGCGCACGACATAACTCAATAACTTCTTGCTCTTCAACATCGCCAACCGTACTTTTTACAATTTCAAGCTGACTTTCAACTTCTTCAATTTTTTCAATCTGCTCAAGTAAAACTAATGCTTTTCGAATACTACCGCCCGCGTGATTTGCGATATGTTTTAAAACTGATTTCTCAATTCCAAAATTTTCATTTTTATTTACGTGAATCAAATATTTAAAAAGTTCTTTTTCGTCAACACTTGAAACCCTAATTTCCGTACATCTGGTTTTCACGGTCTTAATCAATTTTTGAGGGTCCGTGGTGCAAAGCAAAAAATATACATGACTTGGTGTGTCTTCAAGTGCTTTTAACATAGCGTTTTGCCAATCAACTGTTGCTTTGTGAACTTCATCAATAATGTAAACAGTTTTTCCACCGATTTGCTTATAACGCATCTGTTCTTTTATTGCCCTTGCCGCATCGATTCCTCTCGTATCTGCGCAATCAATTTCGTGGATACTTAAATCATTTGCGCCCAATTCCTTTGCAAAAATTCTTGCAATTGTCGTTTTGCCACAACCGGAATCACCCACGAAAAGATAAGTATGTGGACGTTCTTCATTATTGACAAAATTCTGCAGTTGCTGAATATTTGCTTTATTTCCAACAACCTCCGACCAGTTAGTAGGTCGGATTTTTCTATATAGATTTTGTGCCATATAAAACTCCTTTTATAATTATTATATGACGAATTTAAAAATTATTAAAACTTTTTTAAATTTCGCATTCTTTTAGTGTGGTCCAATCTCCATTAACGTCACCCATTTCCTTCTCGATTGTTAAAGGAACAATTATCCACGGCCAACGCTTACGAATCATTTTTGTTCCGATAATCTTGACATACTTATCGAAGTCAGCAACTTCATCTGGGTGGACATCGCAAACTAAACTATCGTGAATCTGTCCAATTATTTTACTTCTTGGGCAGAATCCGGAATTTAATTTGTTCTGCATATTTATTAACGTGAATAATAAACAGTGAAATGCTGGTCCTTGAATTGGATAATTTGTTACTTTTGTAAAATCCATAGGACCGTAAGCACGAAAACCTGTGTGCATATCAACGAAACCAGTTTTTTGGTATTTCTTCCAAAGTCTTTGCTTCCAATCGCGATACTCAGAAAATCGTTCATTCCAAAATATGTCCTCAACATTTTCAATATGACTTTGGAATTTACTAAAATTTTTAATACCTTTGTTTTTTAAATGATTTCGTAATTCTGGGTCTTTTTCAATATCCTCCCAAATTGCCGGAGCAATACTTTTTGCAGTACTTCCATAAAACGCGGGAAATACAAAACCATTCTTTCCAATCTGTCTTTCACTTTTTGTAACTTCGTCAGCTTTTTTCATAAAAATATCCGCTGCCGTATCTCTGTGCATATCGTTTGAAGGGTCCTCAATATATTTTATCATTTTTGAATCCTTGTGATTGCACGCACTTATGCAGACTTCAACCGCTTTGTAGTCATATTCAATTAAAATATTTCCAGGTGATGGAGAAAGTAGCGTCCTGATTCTTTTTTGTGCTTCTTTATCCCTTTTTGGAATATTTTGAAAATTTGGACTTGATGAACTTGACCGGAAAGTTCTTGCAATATGTAAGTTGAAAAATGGGTAAATCTTATTATCAAACTGTTCTCTGTCAAATTGTGCAATATAAGTGTCACGTAATTTTAACGCTTTTCTATATTTAATTATATCATTGCAAAAAGAGGTGCCAATTTTCAACAATGCGGTCTCATCACTTAACCCGCCGTTTTCTGGTTTCTTGTAACCCAAATAATCGTATAACATTTTCGGCATATCGGTGTCACTATTTGGATTAAATTCGTTTTTTCTTTTCCAATGATTTTTGACTTCAGCACTATCCATAATTTTTTTGTGAAGTGCTCTAATTTTTTTTGTTAATAATTCTGTCTGTTTGGCAGCTGCATCCTTGTTGTAGCAAATTCCGTTTCTCTGGACTTGAGAAAGTGCGACCGCTCCTTCAACCAAAAATTTAAACGCACTGTACATTTTTTCGTTTTTGCAGATTTCTACTTTTTGCTGTTCGTAAAGATGAAAAGTCAATAAACTGTCAAGTCCATTATAATAAAGTAAATCATCAAGCGGCGCTTTCTCAATATTGTTTTTTGCGTTTCCACCAAATTTATCGTTGTTAGCTTTACTACTTTTCAAAAATTCTCCAACTTTATCGTCGTAAATAATTCCAAGTTTTGAAAAAATCTGAAATTTCAAACCGGTTTTCCCTTTGTTGTCAATACAATGCGCGCACAACATCGTATCCCAATACCAGTTGTTTACTTGAGTTTCCAATTTATAATAACTCCACATATCCTCAAATGCTAGATTATGTGCAATTTTTTGAGTTGAACTTTCAAGCAATGAGATTACATCATTTTCAATTTTTTTTAAAAGCGGAAAAGCAACTGTTCTTTTTCCGTCACTGATTGACATTGTTTTCAATTCCATGTAATCTGCGTGCGGTTTAATTCCGGTTGATTCGTAGTCAAATGCAAATGTTGGAACTGATTGAAAATATTTTATTGCTTTCCTGATTAAATTTTCATCCTTCAGACATTCAACGTTTTCCAAATCAATTTCCGGCATTTCTTTATCAAAACAAGCCAATGCTTTTTCAATGTGCTGCAAATAGAAATTTTCGTAATTTATGTCGCGGTCTTTCTTTGAAAGTACATACCAGGGTACATACGTCGGGCAAACCCAATAATTTCTATGTTTCAATGGAATTTGTTGTCCAAAAAAACTTTCGTATTTTATTTCATTTAAACGTCCGCTGACTTCATTTTGCAAGATTGCTTTTGTTGCTTCGATTCCAAGTGGAATAATAATTTTGGGTTTGTAATCATCAATCTCTTTCCACAATCTACTACTACATTCTTTTATCGCTACATCATTTATCTTACCGTTACATTTAACCGCGTAAGTAACTGCAAAATGTTTTGCGTATTTCTTGTATTCAGTTGTCAGCATAGCCGGTAATTTTTTAAAATATTTACCGCTTTCACCTGACAATTTTTTTCCGCTTTCATCCTCTGCAGCTGAAGGATTGTCTAAAATAAAAAGAACTCCATTTTTTGGACCTTCAATCTCAAATTTTGGATTGTCACAATCGTGGTGTAAACGGCAAGCCTCACAACCGATTGCCGATTGTGAGGATTTTTTTGTCTTTTTAATTTTAGTTTCACCAGTGCCGAGGTCAAAAAAATTTTGTTTCGGCATTATGCTCCTCCAATTGTAGAAATAAATTGATTGTGTTTGTCATTTTGAAAAACTACAAAACAATTGTCAGATTGATTTTTAATATAAAAACACTGACTTTTCGTCACTGCTTCTTTTAAAAAAGTAAAATCAATCATAAAAGAAATGTCCAGTTCATTCTTAAAAGGTGTATCCCAATCCAACGACTCTTCAATTATTCCAGAATCGGTTTCACTGCTGACCGTTAAACTTTTTTGCTGAAGTTGCAGTTTAACTGCTTGAAAACCGTCAATGTCTTTACTAAGAACACCAACACGGTCAAGCGTTTGTGTAATTGATTTTGGTAATTGGTTTTCTTCGTCGTCATCACTTTTTGCTAAATTTCCGGTCCACTCAATAATTTTATCTTTTGGATAAAGTTCGTCATTATTGCGCTTTATCGTAAAAATAGTATTGTTCTTACTAATAAAATGAACCCAATTTTCTGTAAGTGCATATTTTTCAATTGGTTCATTTAATTTTGCCAAACCAAAAACACCGACATCGTCAATCCAAAATTGTTCCATTTCTGCAGATAGTTTATACAAGTTAATTCTAATCTGGTCCGTTGTAATTAAATCACTACCGGAAACGAAAACACCGCGCTTACTACTTGAATTACTGGCGATTTTGCAAAGATTAACCGCGCTCATAAAATCAACTGGCAGTTCTTTCCAATCAAGTTCTTGCAAATTTAATTCACTGATGTAATCTGTAATGCTGTCTTGTTTTAATTTTAATTTTGCTTTTGTTCTGCCGGACTCTACGTTCCAAAGGTCCTCCGCAACTTCCACCTCGATTTCTTCAGTTGAAAGTTTCTGCAATAATTTATTAAAATCCTTCGCATTCACGCAACCACTTAACCCGAAACCAGTTAAAACCGATACGCTAATGCTATCGTTATAACTATGAACCGAGTCCTCTGTAAAAACCAAATTGTCAACTCCGTCAATATAAGCATTGTCCGAAGTTCCTAACATTACTTTTTCAGTAATGTTTAATAATTCATTTCTGTTTACCTTCATAAATTTCTCCTTTTAGTAAATATAGTTCGTTGGGCACGTCTTTAATATAAAAATAACTCAATAAACGCATTTCAATATCGAGCCATAAAATATTCTGTTTAGAATAATAAAGAATTTCCATGTTACCTGCAAAATATATTTTCATAATATTCCTTAAATGATTTTTTTGAGTCTATTATTAAATAGTAACTCAAAAGTCTTTCCAATTTTTTACAACTGTCAAGACTTTCTTTCTGGTTTATTTCCTGCAGCCAAGTTGCCATGTAAATTTTCATAAATGCTCCATTTTTTAATGTTAACCTTTGCGGTAATTATTTTAAAATAACTTTCCAAATGGTTCAGTCCTTCAAAAAGTTTATTGTAATATAATTCCGCACGTCGTTTACAATCTGCCAAATATATTCTCATTTATTTCGTATCCAAATTTTAAATTTTTGTTTTTGGTTACCGCCGCCAATACAGTACCAAAATGAGAAAAGTCTATTTTCCCAAAGTGGCAAGTATTCCTTTTCTCGCGGAACATCGTAAGGATTGTCCGGCAAAATAAATAATCATTAAAAGAATCCTTTTGCTTGTTTTGACAAAGTAAGTTTCCAAGGCCATTCTGGCATAGCTTTTTCCAAGTCTTGAAAATATTCAATGTTCGCAATATCACGATGTCGGTAATGATTACAAAGTCCTTCCTCGACCACAACTTCCTCGCCGGCTTCATTAAATTCACTTTTTCCAATTTTGTAATTTTTAAATTCAAGGTATTTATCAACTTGCTTTTTCAAAAGTGGTGTAATACCGTTGTAGTAATTATATTTATCTGGTTTCGTTCCTCTTGTTGAAAAATTTATTTTCATTGGTGTCACATGATAATCGTATTTTCCATTTCTAATTGCCGGAACAAATGCACTTCCAAATCTGCTGCAAAGAACCCAACTTGTTGAATCTGCGGAATACCAAGGATAACGAATCAATAAGTCAACCGAAGTCAATCCAAATCCGTGAGTTTTCAATCTTGGAAAACCATCTGGACCACAAATATATTCTGAAAATATTAAATCTAATTCTTTTAATAATTCTGGACCAGTTAATAATTTTGCAGCAAGTCCACCAATTGCCAAATACTCGTAATTATCAGCATATAATTTTAACCACTTTTTGTCGGATGTTAAATGATATGTTGGAAGTGGTTTTAAACCTTTGCTTTCCATATATTTTTGATTTTCGTATGTTGCTTCAGCATTTCCAATCACATCAAGATTTGCATAAATATCAATGTAATCACTATGCTCTTTAATAAAAGCAATATATTCGTCAATGTTAATTTCTACCTTTTTTGTAAAAGCAGAAAACGCGCCGGAATCTAAAAATAAACTCATAGGTCAAAACCTCGCTGCTTTGTAATTTTTTTATCAACTTTCTTTTGTTCACTGCCTAAACGGATACGGTTTTCGATTCTATTCATTTTTAAAAGCATCGTGTACTCGCCAATAGAATATGGAGGCCACTAGCCGACCGCTTCTTTATA
>Ga0272440_1002705_pt1 | contig 13634 bp, 3 predicted proteins | sample SSMMMBAug17_FD_192440 | JGI IMG/M metagenome (GOLD analysis project Ga0272440, IMG submission 192440) | Marine sediment archaeal communities from Little Sippewissett salt marsh, Falmouth, MA, United States - SSM-MMB-Aug17 | ecosystem: Environmental > Aquatic > Marine > Wetlands > Sediment ...
CATGGAGTTCCTGAAGAAGGGGCAGAGCCGCTGGAATTGACATTCAGACTTACCAGTGGAGATCAGGAAAATGATATACCATTCACGCTTTATGTTCCAAAAATACACCATGTTACCACCTTAATTGATAGTTCATCCGAAGGCTCGCTGCAAACTTGTCTTGAAAATGCAAACCCTCATGATATTATTCAGTTTGATGTTCATGGGCGATTATTTTTAAATAAATATATCTATATTTCTAAACCTTTAAAAATTATTGGTCCGGGCATCGAAAATCTGACATTGGATGCCAGCCACCAATTTTGTATCTTTCAACTGTATGGATCATTCCCTGTGCATATTTCTCATTTAACACTTGAAAATGGGTTTTCAAATAATAATCAATCTGCATTCTTTAATTATCGAACAAACCTGTATCTGGATAATATTCAAATAATAAATAATATAGCTGAAAATGGTGCTGTGATTCGGAATCAATATGGTAGGGTTCATTCCAATCATCTGATTATTAAAAAGAATAAAGCCAGTGCAATATTCAACGATTTTGCCAGTATGACAATTGAAAACAGTGTCATTGAAAATAATTTTTCAAATAATAAGCATACCATTTATTCTGAACATGGTCGTATGACATTAACCAATACAACCATTTCAAACAATCGTTCAGATTATCCAAGATTCTGTTTTTATAATTTTTACAATACCACTCATATTTCCAACAGCACAATCAGCAATAACGATGCAGGTATTTTGAATGAAAATGGACTGATCCATTTGAATCAAACTTGTATAGTAAACAATCTTTCTGTTTTAGATATGAATGAATATGCTGGTGGAATTACCAATAAAGCATCAGGGATTATTTTCCTTAAAAATTCCATTGTAACAGGGAATTCTGACAACCTGAACGTTCCAAATATCAGCAATTATATCACTTCCCTGGGATACAATTTTATCGGTAATCTATTGTTGTCAAACTATAAAAGCTTTACCGGAGATCAATTTTACGCTCCACTTTCAATGAATATACCTCATCCCGGAGCAACGAAATTATCAGAGCCTGCTAATCCGGAAATCGGCCCTTTAGTATACCTGAACCCTTTTATTCAAATCCACCCTTATAAAGAAATTTCACCGGTTATTGATGCCGGTTGCTGTTTAGATTCATTTGCATTAACTATTACACAAGATCAGCGCGGTTTCAGTAGACCTGATAATAATTGCGATACAGGTCCAATTGAGTGGTCTTCTGATAACATGAATAATATTTTTTTTGTTTCTCAACCCAAACATAATGAAAAATATACAGTTGCTGATACATACGCATACACAATATCCTTATTCTCCAGTGACTTGCCGGTTACAGATATTCAAATTGAAAATGGCCAGGATTGGCTTGAAATTAATGATTTAAATTTTGCTCAAGGCTCCGCTCTTATTAAAGGCATTATAGGAGTTAAACAGTTAGGGGAAAATACAATTACAATTAAAGCAACGAATGGCATTCATACGATTACTCAATCTCACATGATTCATGTTTCTTTATTTTCTGAAAATTTTGAAAATTTTCAACAGGAAACAACTCCTATCTTCATCAATGAAGCAGCTGAAAACAAAAGTAGTTGGGTTTTTGGTCAGGCAGTATCTTATAGTGGAAAAAAATCTGCTTATATCTCTGCTGACAATGGAGAAACTGCCGTATATTCAAAAGAAAAAAGTCAATCTGCCATGATTTTACCTGTTGATCTTACCTGGGTTGTAAATGCATCATTATCTTTTTATTGGAAATGTGAAGCCAGAGAATACTTTGACGATGGATATCCTGCAGATTACGCAACCATTAAAATTAAATCATTAAAAGGTACTACCTACATCAAAACCCCTTTGTTTAATCAAAGTGAATGGAAAAAGGAATTAATAGACTTATCTGGTTATTCCGGACAGCAGATTGAAATTCATTTTATATGGGAAAATGTGAAAGATAATTCAGTAGTACCAATTACAGATTCTGGTTTTTGTATTGATGATATATCCATCACAGGGAATTATACAAACAACCTTCTATTTACAACAGAACCACATAAAAATGTTGGTATTGGTAAAAAATATCACGCTCCCATAACTCTCAATACAGTGGAAAATGTTGTATTGGATATTTTGTCAAAACCTGACTGGTTAACACTCACAGGAAATTTATTACAGGGCTCTACTGCTTTGCATGGCATACCCTACACTCGTGATATCCAGCCGCATCTGATTCATATTGAAGCTAAAAATTCAAATTCTACTGCAAGTCTCAGATATACACTTGATGTACTCTGTTTGTATGAAGATTTTGAAGGTAAGAACCTAAAATGGGAAATTTCTCCTGAATCCTATACAGCCAATTCATGGACGATTGGAACTGGAGATGATTCTTACAGCAATACTTTTGCATATGTTTCACAAGGACAGAATAGACCTTATTTTGATATAAAAAAACAAAGTCAGACATTTTTGAAATATACATTTGAAAACCAGATTATCAATTATATAAAAAATCCATTTCTGGAATTTGACTGGCAATGTATTATTCCTCATTATATTTATGCATACGAAGGAGAAGGATATGGTGAAGTTTATATTGAAGATACTTCTGGAAATCTTATTTTAGTCAGTGATTCCAATGAATTTTCTTATCAGGGGCCTCAAGCCTGTGTAAAAAGACAAATAGATTTATCTGAATATGAAGGTCTTATTCAATCACTGATTTTTAAGTGGGAAAATGATAAATTTGAAATATATGGAAAAAAGCCATCTCTTTATGTGGACAATGTTGCTATCAGAGGTAATTTTTCCCTGAAAGAACCGGTTTTTGTTTCATCATTGGATTACTTTGAAAATGTTTTTACAACAGATGATGTTATTTCTTATACCATATCTGTTATGAATGAAGGTGATGAACCTGTTAATATCAGCTGCCTCAACTGTCCGGATTGGCTGAACCTGTCCAGAATCGCAAAAACAGATGAATTTACCAGCGTCCACTTAACATCAAATGATACCATTCCTGAAGGGCAAAGTGAAACTTTCTGTATATTGGCAACCAATGGAATTTTTGAGGTTTCACAAACTTTTGACATTTATGCTTATTCAAAAGATATTGAATATCGATTTCAACACAGGTGGCCCACTCTGGCCAGGCAACATTTTTTTAATCAGCCACATGATATTGCAATGGATAGTAATGACAATATTTACGTTGCAGATACTAAAAATCATCGAATTATAAAGTTTAATGAAGGAGGCATGAACAGGGACAGCTGGGGCAAAAAAGGTAATGCACCGGGTGAGTTTAATGAGCCTGTCAATATTGCAATTGGGCCTGCTGATGACATCTTTGTACTTGATGCTCGTAATTACAGAGTTCAAAAATTTTCTAAAGAAGGAGAGTTGTTAACACATTGGTCAATTTTTGCACTTGACACGCTTAATGATGATTATAATGAAGTCAAAGGAATTGCAGTTGATAAGCATAGCAATGTTTATGTCGGTGCACTTGTTCCAGGTCAAACATGTTTGATTGCCAAATATTCCGGTACTGGAGAATTTATAAAAAGTTTTGGCGATTGCGGCTATGCCAATGGACAGTTTAGATTTATTCAGGATATTGCAGTTGATATTTTAGACAATGTTTATGTGATTGATAAAGAAACCTATCGCATCCAAAAATTCAGTCAGCTTCCAATAAATCAGCAGAATTATTCTTTTAAATGGGAAAAAATCTTTTCCATACCAGATATTTCAAATGTTGAACAGATTAGCTATAAAGCCATTGAAATAGATCGAAGCGGCTATCTGTATGTCACTGACGCTACAAACCAATCTGTTCATCAATTTAATCTTGATGGAGATTATCAAAAAACTTTTAGTATTCCGGAATTGGATGACACAGAACAAATACAATCAAAGCCTTATGGTCTGGCTTGTGGTCGAAATGGCAATATTTATGTGACAGGCTTTGCAAATAATGTAAATAATACAGACCTTTTAAGCGGTACAATTCATATTTTAGATAAAGAGGAAGGGACAATTAAGGGAAGTTGGAAATCATTTGGCAGTCAGCCCGGTCATTTCTTTTGCCCAACAGGCATCGCTGTTTATGAAAATATTGTACATGTTTGTGATTCCTTTAACAGAAGAATGCAATCATACAATACAACAACTTATACCTGGGAACCCTGGGGGAAACTTGGCACTAATGATGGAGAGTTTGTTTTTCCCTATGATTGCGCTGTTGACCATGAAGGAAATATCTATGTTACAGATCATGATAATCATAATGTTCAAAAGTTTAATAAAGACAAAAAATTTATAAAAAGATATCATTATAGTGGCTTGAGAAATCCAACCGGAATCGCAATTTACCAGGAGCAGGAAAGCAATGATACCAGACTTTACATTGTCAATAGCAATAAATCATCCATTATTATTATGGGTGATTCCGGTGAAATATTAAATGAAAAGCAATACGAATTCAGCTTTCCTAACAGCATTGCCATTGATTCACAAAACAAATGGTTCTATGTTGCAGATTCAGGGAACAGGCGAATTCAGAAATTCACATTAAATGGGATTTTTCTGAAATCATGGGGAAATGATCCTAATAAAGATAATATGCTCAAATATCCTTTTGGTATTACAATTAATAACAAGGGAGATATACTTGTGTCTGACCGGGAGGATTCAAAAATTAAGCAATACAGTTCAAAGGGAAAACTGGTCAGAACTATTGGATATAAAGGCTTTAATCCAGGAGCCTTATATTCTCCAACCGGTATTGCAGTTGATAAAAATAACAAAATATATTTGACAGATCGTCGACAGCACAGAGTTCAGTTGTTTGATATGGTTAACTTAACTGAAGGTGTGACCAAAGCGATTATTGTTGCTGGAAAAAAAGATGATAATGACAGTTTATGGGAGAAAGTTGAACCTATTGTTAATTTTGGGTATCTGACATTGACATCCATTGGAGTTGCAAAAGAAGATATTTATTATCTTTCTGCAAAGAACAGAAATTTGATTGATTATGATGACAGAATATCAGTTGAATCTACAATAGAAAATATTGAATATGCCATTGAATCCTGGTCTTTGTCAGGAAATACTGCAAATAGCCTTATAGTATACTTTGCCGGTCATGCAACTAAAGATATTTATTCTGCAAATACAGGAGAAAAGTTAAGTGCAACTTCTTTGTCTGGCTGGTTAAATTCAATTCAGGAAGATAATCGTTTTGATGGAGAGGTTCTTGTTATTTTTGACACCTGTCATTCTGGTTCTTTTGAGGATGACTTAACTTTCAATACACCTCATAAACGTATTTTTATTGCAAGTTCAAAATCTGATGAAAATTCTCATTACATTGGATCAGATAAAACGTCATATTCGGCAATGTTTTGGCAGCACATTATCAATGGCTTTAAGCTAAAAGAATCTCATGATTATGCTAAAAATATAATGTCTATACATCAGGAAGCTCTGTTATCATCCAGTAACATTGAAAAAGACAGAATAGACAATTTAACTATTGGAAACGCTATTCAGGACAATATGGGCCATATAAATATTTTGAATGTACTGCAAAAATATCCTCCGGATATCTCTGAAAATAAAAGTTTATGCGTTCAGGTAGAGGTAGATACTCAGGTATCGAAAAATGTTAATATTGAAGCATATATTGCCCCATTGGACATGATTTCACTCAATCATCCCATTATTAAGCTTCCTCAAATTGTACTAGGAAAAAAGCCTGATCTTGATTATTATGAGGGCTGTTTTCAAAATACTCTGAATGAAAGGATGAATTTAATTGTTAATGCCAGCGATGGGAATGACAACTATGATATTCATAAGGAACGATTAACAAATTTATCAAATAATAAAGATAAAGCTGTTATTATAGCCTACCCGACTGAAGATGCTTCAAAAAAATTGTATATTTCAAAAGCGCTTCGCATGGCAAAAACTGCTATGACCAATAATTATATCAGGGATATCACTTTTTTTTGTTCAGATGTTGAATCCGTTGAGTGCAATTTTTCACCGGAAGAGGATGTCATCCAGGATACATTTGAAAATGTTCAAAATGTAAGAGACTTGATTGTTTTTGTTATTGATAATGAGCAATGCTTAAGTCAGACTAATATAACAGAACTGATTAATAATAATTCAGATATTCATGGAAATGTAATTATATTATATGACACCTATTGTTTTGACCCTATTATTGAATCTTTAAGTAATATCAACAATCCTGGTATTATTATAACTACCAGACAAAATAGTAAAAATAGCCATAGCGACAATGGGGACTTATCTTTTTCAAGTGTTTTCTGGCAAAAAATTGGAAATGGATCTTCAGTTTACAACTCTTATAAAGAAACAACCAAAATCTATGAAGATTTTTTTGAAGTGTTAGATACATCAAATATTTTATATACAAATATAATTAAAGAAGAGGCTAAAAAATATTATATTGGTCTTGGAGTGACAACTGCTAATAGTTCATCCAGTATTTTAAGTGTTTCTCCACTTCAGACAACAGGAAAATCCTCAGAAGTTTCCATAACTGCAACTGTATCAATTCCTGATGAAATAAAAAATGTCTGGGTGACAATTGTTCCTCCTGAGGAGGAAAAAGTGATAAACATTTCAGAAAAACCTGAATATAGTGTAAAAACGTTTCCTATGGAACATCAGGGTTCAGGAAAATATTTGTTTTCAAACTTAGAGTTTGAAGATTATGGAATATTTGAAATTGTTATTTATGGGGTTAATATCCATGATGAAATAACACCATTTAAGAAAACAAGAATCATTAACAATAATAATTATTTACCTCAAGATGCAATTAAACTGTTTATTGATATACGTCAGGATGACTATTTATATGAGAGAGAACAGCCGCATTGGTTTCGCTTTTATGGAAGAAGAGGCTCCTCATATTCGATTAAAGCAGAAAATGTTGGGGAAACATGTGATATAAATATGGAACTCTTTCAAAGAGAAGATTTCCAAACTCCAATCAGAAGGTCGAATTGGGAAGAATCTGGTGAAAATGAAGAAATATTGTTTTCACTTCATAAAAACAACTCATACATGAGTGGTTATTATTACATTAAAGTTGAGAATTTACATCCATCGAACATAATACTGGAAAAATCAAATTACCAGATTTGGGTTGAATCAGGTGGGGCACCTATGGATGTTGGTTTAATAGAAGGAAGAGTTACAGATGCACGAACTAAGGAAGGACTTAAGAATGTAGAAATTACGAGCAAGGATGGTGATGATGAATGTAAAAGTGATGAATATGGGTACTTTCAAATTAATCATAAAGAAAGTAAATTTGAGATTGTTGTATATGCATGGCATCCTGACTACTACACAAATTCACGTGTTCATATTAATGGTATCATAGATAATCAAAAAATTAATTCTTTTGATATTGAATTACAACCAAAGCCAAAGTTAGCAGATGTAATAGATTTATTAAGCTTTTTATCAGGAATTAATGAACAAAAAATTGATTTTAAACAATACCAAAAAGCCAGTCTGGATGATGTTATAAAGCTTTTGCAAGCTATTGTGAACTTGGAATGATAATAATGTCAGGTTCAATACAATTAGTTTTTTTCTAACAAATATAGAAACATTTTCATGCAAAGTCACTAAAATGGCAGTGATGAAAAACTATAGAGGACAAATAATGAAAATTGAACAAATATACATAAAAAATTTTAAAGTTTTTAATAATATGGTTGTCAGAAATTTAAGCAGACTAAATGTATTTGTCGGCCCAAATGGTTCTGGAAAAACAACTTTTTTTAAAATTTTTAATTTTTTAAATCATGCATTGCGAAATAATGTAACAGCAGCAGTTAACCAGGAGGGAGGATTTATGGAAGTAATTTCACGTGGATCCTCTATGGATTCACTTATTGATATTGAAATAACATTTAGAAATACCAGTCAAAAAAAATCACCATTGATCACATATGGATTAAAGATAGGCAACAAGGGAAGATTAGCATATATAGACACTGAAATTTTGAAATATCGACAAGTAAAAGTAGATAAAGCCTGTCATTTTCTGGAATTCCATAATGGAAAGGGGGGAGCCATAAAAAATGAGGAAGATTATATAACAGAAGAAGTAGAAGAAGAGCGAGAGATTCAAGTCTTAGATGCTCCAGATATACTGGCAATAAAAGCTTTAGGGCAATTTCAAAAATTTAAAACAATTAATTCTTTTAGAAAACATCTTGAAGGTTGGGTTGTATCCAACTTACAAAATGATGCTTTGCGAAAGATTAATGGAGTTTGTGTTGATGAACATTTATCAGCTTCAGGAGAAAACATAGCTCAGGTTGCTCACTTTATTCACAACAATCACCCGGATATATTTGATACCATATTGAATAAAATGGAAAAACGTATTCCTGGTATTGAAAAAGTAGAAGCAGTACAGAATGAAGCCGGTCAGATTTTACTTAAATTTAAAGATAGTTCATTTATTGACCCTTTTATTTCCAGGTATGTATCTGATGGTACTCTAAAAATGTTTGCCTACCTTATTTTATTATATGATCCCAATCCTCATCCATTACTATGTATTGAAGAGCCAGAAAATTTTTTATATCCTGAACTGCTGAGAGGATTGGCTGATGAACTCCGGGATTATGCTTCAAGGGGGGGGCAGGTTTTCGTTTCTACCCATTCTCCTGAGTTTGTTAATGCTCTTGATATTAAAGAACTTTTTATTCTTTATAAAAAAAATGGTCAGTCAACAATACACCCGGCAGCAAATGATGCCCAACTTAAGGAGCTGTTTGAAAATGGTAATGAACTGGGATGGCTTTGGCAGCATGGATTTATAAATGGAAGGAATTTTTCAAAATGATCTTTTTTCTTTTAGAGGAAGAATCAATGAAATTGACTTTAAAAAACTTGCTTGTTAAAATTGTTCATGATGAGCCATACAAACTTATTTCACATAATGGTAAGATGGATTTACAGGCATCAATACCAAAAATTGTCCCTACATTAAGCAAAAATATTAATGCAAAAATTGTTATTGTGCAAGATCAGGATTATCATGATTGTATTGATTTAAAGACTAAATTACTGGACTTATCTCAAAATGCACATTGCTCAATTCTTATTCGTATTGCTTGCAAAGAATTAGAATCATGGTTTTTAGGAGACATGAAGGCAATAGGAAAAGCGTTTCCAAAATTTAAGCCAGATAAATACTTTAATAAGAAAAAATTTCGAAATATTGATGATATTCAAAAACCATCAATGATTCTAAAAAAAATAATTCCAGAATTAAGAAAATATGAAATCATTCCAAAACGTAAATTAGCAGAAAGTATTTCTGTTCATATGGATTTACATGATAATAAGTCGTTAAGTTTCATCCGTTTTATTAGTGGGCTAAAAAAGCTAAGGAACAAATAAATGGCAAAAATCCATAATTCAATAAATATATTATTTATAGTGATAATGCTTTCTTTTTCAGCTTATGCTTCTACAGCGGAAAAAGAGACATACATTTTAAAAAAAATGTGGCCAAAGTTTGAACAACCCTGGTATTTCCACAAGCCGGGAGATATTGCTGTTTCAACAGATAATAAGGCAATTTATGTTGCTGATACCATGAATCACCGCATACATAAATATTTAATCAATGGAACTTATGTATGGACAGCCAGAAAATATAAGGGGACGTACTTAAACCAACCCAACTCTATTGCAGTTGATCAATTCGAAAACATATACGCTGTAGATAGCCAAAATAGTAGAATTGTAAAGTATAGTTCACATGGATCGGAACTTGACTGGCAAAAAATTGAATTACCCGATTCTTATCCTGTTTTTCGTCCGGCAGGAATTGCTGTTAGTTCAAATGATAAAGTATATATTTTGGATCAAAATAGTGGATGCCTTTTTCAAACAGATACAGATGGAAATCAATTGTCTGAACTACCAGGTATACACATTCAAAATTATACAAAAATAACACCACAAGGATTAGATGTTTACACAGATAAAGAGGTCTGGATAGATTATATTTACCTGGCAGGAACTAAGATAAAAAAAAATGAAATATTTGTTAATGTCTATACTGAACAGGGAGAGAAAAAAAGCAGTGTTAATTGTTCAAAAGAACAATTCGGACAAATTAAGGGGATTGCAGTCAACAAAAAAAATATTTATATTTCAACTGATCCAGAACCAGGCAAGTTATGTATTTATAAAAACATTCAAAGTTATCAGCCTGACAACAGGTGCATCTATGAAGACAGTTGGGGGAAGAAAGGTTTACATCACGAAAATATTCGCTTACCAGCAGGAATTGACATCGCAGACAACAAAGTCTATGTAACAGACAAAGAAAGTAATAGTATAAAATATTTTTCAGATAAAGGTAATATTATTAGACAATTTGGTAGTTCTTTTGCTTCTGAGGGTTATTTTAACATGCCTGATGGAATTGCAATAGATCATTCCGGTAATATATTTGTAGCTGACACCAATAATGGCCGTGTTCAACAATTTGATGAAAATGGAAAGTTTCAAGACGAATGGAAAAATGAATCTGACTCTTTCTCTCCCACTAGAATTGGAATTAATTTGAAAAATGAAATATACGTAACCGATGAAAAGAATGGAACAATAAGTATTTTGTCTGATGATAATATCATTCCCTGGAACTGTAAATATCCATTAAAAGAACCTTATGACATTGATTTTGACAACAATGACCACGTTTTTATTGCCAGTAAAGGAACTCCAGGAATTATTATGTGTCAATCAAATGGAACAGCTTGTACAGTATTGAATTGTAATGGTCGTTTAAAAAGTCCAAATGGATTAACTGTTCTTAATGACAAAGCATCTCTTTTAGTTGCTGACTATACTCCCGGAGGTCAGATTTATGAAATTTCAATTTCAAATGGCAGTTGTCAAACTTTTTTTTATCAGGAAAACAAATCTCCATATGAAGTTGAAGTAGACCAAAATGGATTTGTCTATGTTGTAGTTCCAGATGATAATCTCATCTATAAGCTTGATTCAAATGGGAACATTATTAATACAATTTCTGAACCATCAGGCTATAAAGCACTGAGTAAGCCTTCAGATTGCGCCATTTCTTTAAATGGAGATGTATATGTAGTCGACTATGGCAATAATCGAATTCAGGTATATCAAAAGAGTAAAATTGAGGATTTTAAAGATATTGCAATCATTGTTATGGGAGGTGGGCCATACTCTGAGAATAAAATTTGGAGCGCTACACATATTTGTGGAACCTTTGCACACAGAACTTTAGGCGATATAGGTTTTACTCCAGGAAAAACTCTGTTAATGCTTACCCCGGCCCCTGATCTATTGGATGACGAACCAGGTGTTATAACAGCAACAATATCTAATTTGTCTGATACATTAAAAAATATCGATAAAAAAACACATAACCTCTTTCTTTATTTTGTTGATCATGGTGGTTATGAAACTTTTATGTTGAATGAAAACGAAACATTGAAAGCATATAGTCTCAACACACTGTTAAATGAGGTAAGTGTCACTGGAAAAATTATACTGCTATATGATGCCTGCAAAGGTAAAAGTTTTACAGACCTTATTAAAGGCCCTAATGATAACCGAATTGTAATTTCATCAACTCAGGGAAATGCTTATTTACTCTATGATGGAAAACTTTCATTTTCTTTTCAGTTCTTCCGAAACCTTTTAAATGGTTATTCATTTCAGGATTCGTTTACTATAGCCAAAAAAAGAACTGAAAGTATAACAAATAATCTTCAGGTAGCAGAAATGAATCCTGATAATGTTGATATTACTATTGGAAACATTGACACGGGTATGCTTAATCCTCCTCCAGTCATTAGTGTACTGTCACATAACTCCTGGCTAAAGGTAAGTGTTTATGATAATGATGGCATTTCAGATGTTCGCGCATTTATTATTCCACCAGATTTTGAAAATTTGGAGAAAAATCTGACCATTTTTAATTTTCGCCAGATAGAACTTGAACAGTCTGAAAGTGACCCTGATATTTATGAAACCAAATATACAAATCCAGCAAAGTTATCCCAAACGCACAAAATTTTTTTTATGGCCGAGGATAAACTCAGCACTTCAAGCATATCAGATACTGTAGAAATTGAGCTTAATGAGAACAAAGGCCTAAAAAAAGCTATTTTTATCATGGGAAAGGATATCTCTTTTATTCAGAATAAAAATATTGATATTGCAATCAATGCTTTAGATTATCAGGGGTATTCATATTCTGATATAATACTCTTTTCAGCTGAATTTCTTGATTCATATGAACAAATAGAGCAGCCACCCCTTACATCAGATAATTTAATGAATACAATTCGTTCCTTTTCAATACCGGAATTAAAAGAACTGATTATATTTATTTCTGGAAAAAGTATTGATCAAAAGCTATATTTTGGTGACAATGATTATTTAAAAATAACAGATCTGAACTCAGCATTAAATTTTATTCAAGAAGATATGAAAGGTGAAGTAATTCTTTTTAACGAATCTGAAATTTCTGATTCCTTTTTATTAACATTAACCAATGAAAATCGAACAATTATTACAACAACATCCAGTTATTCCCCTTTATGCCAGCAAATAGATTTACGTAGTAATTGTCTGAGCAAAAGCTGGCAAAAATTTTTTTCTGATGAAAGTACCTTTGGGTATAATTCATGTAACGTGTTTTCCAGAGTTTTTTGGTATGGAATATGGAGTGGCAACAATCTTAATGTTTCTTTTCGTCATGCCAACGAAGCTGTTTTGAAATGTAATGATCAACTGAAGGGTACCATACAAATAGAATCTAACAATAATGGTATTGGTAACGAGAATGATGATTTTGAGTGTTCAGAAAAAATTACCATTGGCAGTGGAAATCGTATTGAACCTGCTTTAATTTTGGAAGTGTTAGAAGGATTTATATGCAGTAAAAAAAATAGTACGCCCATAAAAAATGCAAAGATAGAAATAAATGGCAACATTGAGGTCTCAACTTCAAATCAAGGCTTATTCCATGTCAGAGTTGCTCCGGGAGTACTGTATGTTAAAATTACTGCTGCAGGTCATCAAACAGAATATACACAGCTTTATCTGCATGAAGCACAAACCAGGAAATTGTATTTTGAACTAACAGAAGGGGACTTCCCTGAACCAAAACCTGTTACAAGTAATAATGCAATTAAACCTGATGACGACATAAAAAGTATTAATTGTTTTATTGACTGTGTTTTCCACAAAACAACAGGAAAATAAAATATCTAATTCAGGATGACTCTAAGCTAACTTTTCAAAGAGGAAATGCTTTGTATGAATCACTCTTCAACTAATATCGAAAAACTTTATAAACTTTTTAGATTTCCAAAACTATCTCAAAATATTTCTTACTTATATGATTTTGAAAAGCATTTAAAATCCAAAGCATTAGCCATATTGCTTGCTAATGCTGACCTGGCTACTCCTGAATTAAACAGGGAAACAGTTAAAGCCCTTCTAAAAGGTAACCTTGAGTGGCTTTA
>Ga0272440_1002706_pt1 | contig 13632 bp, 10 predicted proteins | sample SSMMMBAug17_FD_192440 | JGI IMG/M metagenome (GOLD analysis project Ga0272440, IMG submission 192440) | Marine sediment archaeal communities from Little Sippewissett salt marsh, Falmouth, MA, United States - SSM-MMB-Aug17 | ecosystem: Environmental > Aquatic > Marine > Wetlands > Sediment ...
ATACAACAAAGAAAATATTTGTTACAATGAACAATCCAATAAAACCAAAAAGAACCATCATATGAGGTGTTGAACGACTCTGGTTCTCACCACATTGATCGAATTTTTCGTGTTTAAGAATTCTTATAATTACTTTAGGCAGTCCTTGAAGAATACCCAAAATGTCTAAATCTTTTTTATCGGTTTTTCCTTCTAATACAGCATTTTCATGAATATCAGTTAAGAAAGAATAACCTCCTCGTGCAAATACAGCAACAACACACAGTGCTAATGGAACAAAAATTAAATCCACAAGCCATGTATTGAAAAAATGGGAATGCACTATTTCACCAGCACCAGGGCTAAAATTTAGCCAATTGGGTTCAACAAACATATTACAGACCATACCAACTATCAGAAAAAGGATAAATGGGATGGCCAAAAGCATAGGTAATTTAGATGGATCATTGACCATTTCGCCCAATTTTTTTGGAGCGGCGTATTCTTTAATGGCGTACATTCTCAGTGCGGCCAGTACATCACCCGGTTTTGCCCCCCGAGGACATAAAGTGGAACAGTCACCACAATTGTGACATAGCCAGATATCGGCATTTTTAACCACTCTGTCTTTTAATCCCCAGGATGTTGCAATCATTTCTTTCCGAGGGAAGGGTTTATTGTCCGGGGATATGGGGCAGGCCACTGAGCAGGTTGCGCATTGAAAGCACTTTTTTAGTGAATCACCCCCAAGGCTCTCAAGCTCCTTGATAAACTTAACATCAGGTTCTAACAACATGCCCCTGATTCCTTTCTTTCTTTCAATGATTCTTTGATTTATATTTAACGATAAGCAAAATTTTTAAACGACGATTTAATACATTTTAAATCGTCGTTTAGCTAATCAATTTATTCTTTAGAAACCTTTAAATGGATTTGGTCCTAAGGCTTCAATTTCTTCCATAAATTTATTGATTATAACTGGAAGCTTATCATATTCATCAATGGCAATTTCATGCATGGCAACACGTTCTTCCTCAAGTGCCAGGCTGGCCAGAGCTTCACTAATCTTTGATTTTCTGACTTCAGCAAGTTCACTTCCTTTAACAAAGTGACATTGATAGTCATCCCCATGTTTGCAACCAATATACAATACACCATCCATACCTTGAGACAAGGCATCTTTTACCCAAATGGTGTTTACAGATCCCAAACATCTAACAGGAATAAAGCGTACATCGTTGTGCCATGTCAAACGGTTCATGCCAGCCATATCCATTGCAGGATAAGCATCATTTTCACATAAGAAGACCAGGATGCGTAATGGAGGTTCATCATAGTCATCTTCTGATGGAACTTTGATACTCTTGAGCATTGAACCAATGCTATCAATGCTATAATCTGCAAAATTGATAATACGTTCAGGACAGGCTCCCATACATGTTCCACATCTTCGGCATCTTGTTGGATTTGGTTTTGGAGTACCCTTTTCATCATCATCAAGGGCTCCAAAAGGACATTCTTCTGTACATCGTTTACATTGAGTACACCGTTGAAAGAAGAAATCCGGAAAAGTCTGATCTCCAGCTCTTGGATGAACAGCTTCTCCTCGATCAACTGATTTAAGACATTGAATGGCTTTAAGAGTTGCGCCAGTTGCATCTTCCATAGATTCTTCCATGGTCATGCTGCGACGAACACCACCTGCTGCATAAATACCTGTTCTTTGAGTTTCATATGGGAAACAAATGAAATTAGAATCAACATAGTCATCAAAAAGTCCAATATCTCGGAAACCTGGTCCTTGACGATATGCCAGATTAACAACCGGATCATCATGAGTAACTGGAACCATACCTGTAGCCAAGACTACCATGTCTGCTTTTACCTGTACAGATTCACCCAAAAGAGTGTCTTTAGCTTCAACAGTAAGGCAGTCGCCATCTTGTGAAACACTTGTTACATCACCTTTGCTCAGGAACAGTCCAGGATCTTGTTGCATGGCTTTATAGAAATTTTCACTCAATCCAGGTGTTCGTATATGTTGATAAAAGACAAAAGCTTTGCCATCATCTGAATAATCTTCACGAACATATTTGGCCTGTTTGAGTGTGACCATGCTGGTTACTGATCCACAGTAGTCAAAATCATCATCTTTTCCCTGGCCAGGACTTTGAACAAATACAACAGATTTAGCTTCTTTGCCATCTGATGGCCGTACAATTTTACCATTTTTAGCAATTTCTTCAAATGTTGTATTAGTTACTACGTCTTTTATGGAACCAAAACCAAGATGCTTTAATTGATCTTTTTCAGGCTCATATGGTCGCCATCCAGCAGCCAGTATAACAGCACCAAATTTTTCTCCATCTGGATCTAATTGAAGAATATCAGCTTTGCCTTTATTAATTTCTTTGTATATTTCGTCAATTTTTTCTTTTTCCAGAGCTTTTCCTTTTTCATCAACACACATTTCAGGTGGAACTGGATCAGGAACATCAAATTCAATATTTTCGCCAGGTGCTTTAAATGTAACTGTAAACTCACCAGGTTGACCTGCTATTCGAGCAACAATAGTATTGGTTTTAATAGAAATATTGCCGTCAGCTTCAACAGCTTGAATTTTTTGTTGAACAATTGGTGAAATGAGTTGGTCATAAGGAGCCTCTGTCGGAAGTTGTTTTCTTACTTTTGCAGCATATCCACCCAATGTACCTTCTTTTTCAACAATGACAGATTCAAACCCTGCTTTTGATGCATCAATTGCTGCCTGCATACCTGTAATACCACCACCAATAATCAATATTTTATCGCTCTTGGAATCAGGTTTGTATGGTTCTGGTGGGTTGATTTTTTCACATCGAACCATGCCCATGCGAAAATAATCTTCTGCCATCATTTGAACATGATCGGGTTCTTCTTCATTTTCTTCTTCAGGCATAGTCCAGCCTTCAGGACGAGGATGAGACCAAACTACCTGCTCTCTAAGATTAACTCGATCAACTAAGCAGCCATCAAATTTAAACACATCGTAGTTAACACGACGAGTACATGCTCCAATGACTATTGTATTAACACCTTTGTCTTTGATGTCTTTATTAATGACGTCAACACCTTCCTTGCTACACAAAAAAGGATGAACTGTACAATTTGAATATCCCTCTTCTTTAGGAACATTGTCCATTATCCATTCGGTATTGACCGCCTCTCCAATCCCACAGCCTGAACAGATATAAAAACCAAATTTTTTATCCATTGATTTACCTCCTCACCAGGGTTTGAATCGCCTTTAGGGCCATACCAGTTGCATTCTGGTTGGAAGTAACAACATCAGCTGGTTTATTGGCACAACCGGTTGCAAACATTCCGCCCTTTTCGAAATCATTGATAATAAACCCATCATCTGTATAATTCAGGTCTGCCGGCAATTTGACATTAGCGGTTGTTGGTTGCATTCCTGTTGCAAGAACTGCCATGTCCACTGTTTTTCGGACTTTCTCACCAGTTACAGCATTTTCAGCTACAACCGTGATATTACCTTCTGAATCTTCCGAAACTTCAGCAACCTTGCCTTTGATCAGAAAGACCTTATCATCTTCTTTTAACTTATTATAAAATTTCTCATATCTCTGTCCGGGAGCACGGACATCAATATAAAAAATAAATATTTCCGTATCAGGATATTGTTCTCTAATATATGTGGCATGTTTTAATGATGCCATGCAACATATATAGGAGCAATAAGGAAGATGATTTTCATCACGAGAACCTGCACATTGAACAAATGCAATAGATTCTGGAGCTTTATCATCTGAAGGTCGAACAATTTTTCCCTGTGTGGGGCCATTCTTTGAGGCTAATCGTTCGAGCATCATGTTAGTAATAATATTATCAAACCGACCAAAGCCCAAATTTTCAATTCGTGTGGCATCATAAGGAATCCAACCAGTTGCCCACACTATGGAACCGACTTTTAAATCAATGGTTTTAGCTTCCATTTCAAGGTCAATGGCATTATACTTACAAGCATCTTTACATCGTATGGCATCTTCAGTACCAATAATTTGTGGTGACACAACATAACGTTGTGGATGAGCCATATTATGCGGCAAGTAAGCACCTTTGGTCTTGTCCATACCAAAATTAAATTCATTTGGGATTTCAGTCTTACTGGCTTTTTCGCAGTCACCGCAACAAGTACAATCATCAGTGACATATCTTGGATTTAAGCGAACTGTGACGGTATAATCACCAGGAACGCCATCCACATTTTCAACTTCAGCCAGTGTATACACATTTACTCTTGGATTATCTTTTATACGGCGATAATTTATCTCCAAACCGCATGTTGGTGGGCAAAGCTTAGGAAAATATTGTCGCAATTGGGATACTCGACCGCCCAATGTCGGCTCTTTTTCCAGCAAAATGACTTCATATCCGGCTTCAGCAGCTTCCAGAGTTGTAGTTAGGCCACTGATCCCACCTCCTACTACCAAAATATTTGCACTGACTGGAGGCGTCGCTTTGTCTGTCATGCTATCCCTTTCTGTTTCCTGTAAAATTTTATCCCTTACTATATTTTTTATGAAAAAATTTCCTTTTACTCCCTTTTTAAAAAAGGGGGATTTTAAAAATTAATTTTTAACTCCCCCCCTATTTTAAAAGGGGGTATGGAAATTTTTACTTAAAATTAGATCTGGAAATAACAAAAAACTACAGGATTTAATTTCAAAAAAACCTCCAGACACTTAGTGCCTGGAGGTTCTTTTTACGTTATCTTATTATTATATCAGAAAAATCCCTGTTTCGTGTAACCACGATTATCTATTAGTCAGGAATAATTTTGATATATTCTTCTTTTTTAATATCCCATTTTTCTGCTTTAGGATCATATTTTGAATTTACAAAGCAGAACCAGTTTTCGTCATCTTGTTGTGGATGATTTGCTTGATAGTAGAATCCAGGATATCGTGTTTCTTTTCTGAATTGAATGTGACGAAGATGTGCTTCTACTGTCCAGATTCGATGATAGATTTCCCAAACTCTCATGAGTTCATGAAGGTCACCAGCAGCCATTTTTTCACTGTCTTCACGCATGGTCTGCAAGAGTTCCATTATGATTTCAAGATTTTTACTGCTTGTCTGATAATATGTAGATGTTCCAGCACCGTATTCATTGGTTGCTTTCATGAGACGTAAAGCCATTCCTGATGGTTTTAGATAGTTAGGATTGATTTCTTCGTCAGTTGTATATTCATAATTATCAAGATAGAGGCGGACTGATTTGTAAACCATGTCAACCAATTCATCCTTTGATTGTGCTAATGTTGGAGTAAAATCTGCATGATCTCTAACGTATTGTGCCATTGATTTTGCACAAATACGACCTTCAGCATGAGAACCTGAAGAAAATTTATGTCCAGAACAGCCAACACCATCACCAGAGGTGAAAAGACCTTTAACTGTGGTCATTCTGTTATAAATTTTATCTCCGTCACCCCATTTGTAGGAAGCTGGTACCCAATCTTCATTTGGTCCAGATACCCACAATCCACAACAACCTGAATGTGATCCCAACAGATATGGTTCTGTTGGCATAATTTCTGAATTTTTCTTTTCAGGTTCTGTATCAGTTGCACACCAGAGATTTGCCTGTCCACATGTCATGTCCAAGAAATCTTCCCATGCTTCTGATTCAAGATGCTTAAGTTCTTTTTTGTCCATGCTCTTTCCAAGTTCGGCTAAAGCAGTCACTGTATCCATAATGATTGGACCACGACCTTCTTTCATTTCAAAGAGCATCAAGTGATTTCTCAAGCATGTAGGTGTAATAGCTGCTGTTCCATAAGGAGCATAGCTTTCAAGTTCTTTCTTTGCAGCGTCACTTGCTACATAGACTTCACCCAGACCATTCAAAGCTTTGGCTTTGAAAAGTAAGAACCAGGCACCAACAGGACCATAACCATCTTTAAAACGAGCTGGTGTGAAACGGTTTTCCATCATGGAAAGTTCAGCACCAACTTTCATACACATTGTGTATGTAGAACCAGCATTCCATACTGGATACCAGGCACGCCCTTTACCTTCACCAACTGAACGTGGTTGATAGATATTCACAGCGCCACCACAAGCAACCATCATGGTTTTGGCTTTAATTATATAAACTTTATTTTCGCGTGTTGAAAAACCTACAGCGCCTGCAATTTGATTCTCAACATTAGCATCAAGCAACAACTCAACGATGAATACACGTTCAAGAATATTTTCTTCACCTAAAGCAAGTTTAGCAGCTTCAGCAACGATTCTTTTATATGATTCACCATTGATCATGATTTGCCATTTACCGGTGCGAACTGGTTTAGCTCCACTTTTCAGTGTGCCCAATTTCTGGCCTTTTTTACCATCTAAGTTTTTGTTGTCGTCGGTTTTTTTCCATACCGGTAAACCCCATTCTTCAAACAGATGGACAGAGTCATCAACATGACGACCAAGATCATAAATTAAGTCTTCGCGAACAATTCCCATAAGATCATTTCTGACCATACGTACATAGTCATCTGGTGTATTGTCACCAATGTAAGTATTGATAGCTGAAAGACCTTGAGCTACAGCGCCACTACGTTCCATTGCTGCTTTGTCGCACAATAAGATTTTCTTGTCACCAGCCCATTTTTTTATTTCAAATGCTGTACCGCAGGCAGCCATTCCACCGCCAACGATAAGAATATCAACTTCTCGTTCTTCGACTTCGGGATCGCGAATTGCTTTGATCTCTCCCTTTGGTTTATTTGGTAATGCCATCTTATATCCTCCTAAAAATTAATTCTTTACTTTGTTTTATGATATAAAAATCCCGTTACACTGTAGCGATGGGAGGTTTTAATTCCAATCCATCTGCTTCTTCTGTTGAAAGAAGGCCACTATCCAAATCTTTACCAACCAGATCAGGATAAGCATTTGCAGCACCTTCAGCAGTAGTTCGGACAGGGAACTTAAATCTTTTTACTGTTCCATTTCTGAACTTGCAAGTCCACATAACATCTTCTGTTCCCAACATTGGCATTATGCTGCTTCCTAATGGCACAAAGTCAGAATAACCACGTACTTCAATTGCCTGAGAAGGGCAAATCTTTACGCATGAAAAGCATTCCCAACATTGATCGGGTTCTTGATTATAAGCTTTCATTGCATCTGCATCCAAAACCATCAGGTCATTGGGGCAAATGTACATACAGGCTGTTTTGTCCCCACCTTTACAACCATCACATTTTTCTTGAATGACAAAACTTGGCATTAACTCTTCCTCCTAAGTTTGTTTCCTCCTAATAGATTCAAAAAAAGAATCTAAGGATTTTTAATGTTAATTATACAGGATTGTAAAAAATTACTTCCTTTTTCATATATTAAAGCTGCCCTTTAACCAGGACAGACTGTTTCCAAAACATTTTCAAAATAAAAATTTTGGATTAATTTTCAGTGGTCGATATATATATTTATTCAATATCTTCATATTGAATCTTTATACTGAAAACATTTTTTCAGGTTTTCGATTAACTATCTGATAACTATAATAATTCTGACATCATGACCATAAATGAAGCGAACATTAGCATTATGCTGACGCACTTGTCAAGCAATATTCAAAAAGGATGTTTTGAATAACATTCATAATATAACGGAGATTTTCTTTTTAATTATCCATCAATTAATATAAGGAGTTTAAATATAAATACAATGAACCAGATAATGACAAAAATAGAAAAAAATCAAAAGTTTAGTTTTAAATGTCATTCCGAAATCGCTTGCTTCAACTCATGTTGCCAGGATCTTAATCAAATTTTAACGCCATATGACATTCTTCGATTAAAGCATCATTTTAAAATTAATTCACAACAATTCCTGGAAACTTATACAAATCAAAGTATTGGCCCTGAAACAGGCTTACCAGTTATTCTGCTGAAAACAAAATCTCGAACAGACCTTCGTTGCATATTTGTTGAAAAAAAAGGTTGTCAGGTATACCCAGACCGTCCTGCTTCTTGCAGATATTATCCTTTAGCGAGAGTGACATCTCGGTCCAGGATTAACGGAAAAATTTCAGCATCATACATGCTACTTAAAGAGCATCATTGTGTGGGACATGATTATCAAACCAATTCAAAAATTCAGAAACAAACTATTGACCTCTGGATAAAGTCACAAGAAATTGCTGATTATGATAAATATAATAACATTATGCTTGAACTTATTGCAGCAAAAAATCAAAACAAAATTAAAGACTTATCAGAAAATGACAGGTATCTTTTTTTTATATGCTGTTATGATATAGATAATTTTAGAAAGTATGCTTATGAAAACAAATTGCTTTCTCAAAAACAACAATCCGTACAATCAATTGAAGATGATATAGACTTACTAAATTTTTCAATAAAATGGCTTAAAGAAAAATATTTCAAGTCTTAACTTGGAGATAGTATGACAAAAAATATTAAAAACGCTCTTGTTTTAGGAAGCATAAAAGGGATTGGTAAAGCTATTTCTTTAGAGTTAGCTAAAAATGATATTAATGTAGCTATGACATATTTTGATTGGGAAGAGCATCTTCAACAATTAAAAGATGATTTTGCCCCCTTTGGCTCTAATCACATAATTCAAAAAGTTAATTTGCTTGACATCGATGAAATCGGGCTACTCATTGAACATGTTCGTTCTGAATTTGGTGGTTTAGATATTTTAATAAATAATATTGAGCGTGGTGGTTGGCCATTAGTTCATGGACCGTATGTTCAGGAGCAATGGGACATGGAAGTTGCTACAACACTTCGTGCTAAACGCTGGGTTTTTACAAAAGCCCTTCCTTTACTCAAAAAATCAGGGAACGGTGTTGTTATTAATATATCATCTATAGCAGGATTGATAGGTCGAGCTGGACCAGCAGCTAATTTTTTTAATGATGCTTATTCAGCCGTCAATAGAGGAGTATCTTTATTAACAGAAACCTGGGCACGAGAAGCAGCGCCAGAGGTTAGAGTAAATGAATTGATGCTCGGTTTTATTGAAACACGCCATGGACCAGAGACCAGAGGATGGACACATCTTAAAAATAGTGAGAAACAAGCCTTAATTGACCACACATTATTAGGTCGTGTTGGAAAAATCTCTGATGTAGTTGAAACTGTAATGTTTTTAGTAAACCAGGCAAATTTTTTAACTGGTAGTGTAATACGAATAGACGGCGGTTATCTACTTGGTGGAGAAAAAGTTCCACCAATGCCAAAAGGCATTTTGTGACTTATTATTAAATTTTTTAATTATTATTATTTTTAATCTTTTCATAGATTATACAATTAAAATTATGGACAATTCTAAATCATCGTATTTAAATTGCTTGACTCGAACATATGATTGTTATAGTGAAGCCTTTGAAAAATCTCTTGAAATAATTAGGAGTTTTTTATTTATAATACATTGAATTTTTATAGAAAGGAGTTTTCCTATGGCTTTTAATCCTATTATCGATGATGCCAAATGCGCCGGATGTGAAGAATGTGTCGAAGTATGTCCGGTCGATGTTTTTGAGATGCAAAATGACAAGTCAGTAGCTATCAATGCTGAGGAATGCCTTGGCTGCGAAAGCTGCGTTGAAGTCTGTGAAGAAGACGCAATTGTGATTGAAGAAACCTAAATCTCTTTTATTGAATGTCCCTGAAATATTATAAAAATTCAGGGACATTTTTTTATAAGAAACAACTTAATATTTTAGAGATAAATAATGGCAACTTTAAATGAACAGGCTTTAAAAACAACCAAAGAAATTATTGTTAAATTTATTGAAACCGGACGTGTTTCTCCTACATCCTTTGACGAAACTTTTCGTTCCATCCACAAAACGGTCAAAGAAACTATCTTGAACTCAGAGATAGAAAATAACCATCAAAATAATTTAGCAGATTCCAAATAGTACAAAGGTTATAATTAAAAAAACAAACCTTTTGATTTGACATATATATTTTTTTTTATTATGGGATTAAGTTTTTAGTAACTACACAATATTAACGATTAACGGGGATGTAGCTCAGGTGGGAGAACACGGCGTTCTCAATGCCGAGGCAAGGGTTTCACCCCCTCATCTCCATAAAAATTCGGTTGAAAAACGCATAATGATTATTATCCCGGCTGTTGATATTAAAGATGGTAAATGTGTTCGACTAAAACAAGGTCGAATGAATGAAGAAACAATTTTTTCTTCAAATCCTGTAGAAATGGCTCAAAAATGGGCTGATGCAGGTGCTGAGCTTATTCACGTTGTTGACCTGGATGGTGCAATTCAAAAAGAACCTAAAAACTCTCAAACCATCCAAAAAATAGTTTCATTAATAAAAATTCCTATACAAGTTGGTGGTGGCATTAGAACCCTATCAAATATTAAAATGTATTTAGATATGGGAGTTGACAGACTCGTTTTGGGGACTGAAGCAATAAGGAACCCAGATAACGTTGTCCACCTTTGCTCAAAATTTCCTGGAAAAATAGTTGTGGGAATTGATGCTAAGAATGGAATGGTTGCTGTTGAAGGTTGGACAGAGACAACTTCTGTTACAGCTATCGAACTTGCAAAAAAGTTTGAAAAAAAGGGACTTGCTGCAATAAATTTTACTGATATTCACCGTGATGGCATGCAAACCGGTCCAAATTTAACGGCAACACAAGCCTTAGCAGAATCTGTTACAACTCCAGTAGTTGCATCAGGTGGTGTTTCAGACATAAAGGATATTAAAAATTTATTAGCTATTGAACATTCTGGAATTGTTGGAGTTATTTGTGGAAGAGCCTTGTATGAAGGAACTTTAAATCTTTCAGAAGCTATTACTTTAACGAAAAAATAAATAAATATAAACGGACTGTAGCTAAATTATTGTTTTATTTATATCAGTCCGTTTTTTTATATACATTTTTTTATTTATTGACTTGACATATTGCTTTTGCATTCTTAACTGAAAGGTATGCAAGGACGATTTTAATGCTCTTGGGAGGGAAGTTTTTGGCACAATTCATTCCAGAAAGTATTGTTGCTGAAATTCGTCATGCTGCTAATATTGTCAGTATTATAGGAGAATATGTTCAACTTAAGAAGGCGGGCAATAACCATATAGGACTATGCCCTTTTCATTCAGAAAAAACCCCTTCATTTTCAGTAAATGAAAACAAACAAATGTTTAAATGCTTTGGATGCGGTGTTGGTGGCAATGTTTATACTTTTTTAATGAAGCAAAATAGCATTTCTTTCCCAGAAGCTGTTAAATTACTTGCAGATAGGCATGGCATTCAAATTCCGACAGAGCATTTGACTGTTGAACAAAAAAGACAACTTAGTGAACGAGACAAACTGTTTGAAATTAATCAAATTGCTCTCAACTTTTTTCAAGACCAACTAAAAAGTCCAGCAGGTAAAATAGCTCGTAATTATTTTGCTAAGAGAGGGCTATCGGTAGACATACAAGAACAATTTTCACTAGGATATGCTCCTGAAGGTTGGGACAAAGTAGTTAAACTTTTCTCGCGCAAAGGTATTGCTTTAAAATTAGTCGAAAAAGCAGGCTTAATTATTCAAAAAGGAAATAAAGGCTATTATGATAGATTTAGAGATAGAGTTATTTTTCCCATTAAGAATATAAATAATCAAGTTGCTGGTTTTGGAGGACGTGTCTTTGATGATACAGTTCCAAAATATTTAAATTCACCAGAAACTCAGATTTATCACAAAAGCCGACTCTTATACGGATTAAGAGAAGCAAAAAATCATTGTAGAAAAGAAGACCATGTATTTATCGTAGAAGGATATATGGACCTGTTGGCTTTATCTCAATATGGAATCCACAATGTTGTTGCAACACTTGGAACAGCATTAACATCACAACATATTAAACTATTAAAAGGTTATGCAAAAAATATTACTCTGGTATTTGATTCTGATCAAGCAGGTATTGAAGCAGCAAAACGCAGTATCGGTATATTTTTAAAAGAACAAATAAATGCTCAAATAATGGTTTTGCCAGAGAATCATGATCCTGATACCTTTTTGAATAAATGGGGCTCAGATACTTTTATTAAAGAATCTAACAAATCGTTTGGAATGTTTGCCTTTTTAATTGATGCCTCTATAAAAAAACATGGATTATCAATTAAAAGCAAGATTGCGATAATAAATGAATTAAAACCATTATTATCACAAATTAATGACGCCGTTGTTAAATCTTTATACATTAAAGAAATATCTGAACTACTAAATATAGATGAATCTGCTATTGTCTCTGAGGTTTATAAATTACAGACAAAGATTAATAATCCTCAAAAACTTGCAACAAATAATCGTTTGGTCACAGAAACCAAACGAAGATTAGAAAAACAAATCATTGCAATGATGTTACATTGCAATGATATTCATAGTTACATTGAAGCTCATGGCATATTGGATGCATTTGAAGATGATCGTTTACAGTCCATTGGATCACTTATTTTACAACAGACTATACCATTTGATCCTAACCTATTGATTCACAAAGTAGATTCACAAGAACAACGAGATCTCATTGTTTCCTTAACCTTGATTGAACAAGAGTGGACAAAAAAGCAATGTTTGGCTTTGATTAGTCAATTTGAAAGGCGTATCAACGCAAATAAGAGGCATAGACTTCTAAAAAAAATAGAATACGCCGAAAAAAATCAAGACTATAAGCTGGTTGAATATTTGCAAAGTCAACTCTGTAATTTATTATAAAATTCTTTTTTCCCTGCTGGAGGACATCTTTTATGGCCAAAAAAACAGTGAAAAAAACAGTAAAGAAAACAACAAGGCGCAAAGAAGCCCTTAAAAAAGAAATAATGTCATTAATTGAAAAGGGAAAAGAAAAGGGCTCATTAACATATGACGAAATAAATGAAGCTCTTCCTGATGATATGACATCACCAGAAAAAATTGAAGAAACCCTGTTAATGTTTCAATCAATGAATATTTCTATTGTTGATGATACAAAGAAAAAATCAAAAAATGCTACACCTCAGAAAAAAATAGTTAAATCTGTTTCTAAAGAAGCTGTAGCGCCATCACTATCTGATTATGGTTCTGTTCCTGATCCTGTAAAAATGTACCTGCGTGAAATGGGTATTATCGGACTGTTAAGTCGTGAAGGCGAAATAGAAATCGCAAAAAAAATTGAAGCAGGTGAACAAGAAGTATTAAAAGCTCTTTTAGAAACAACTATTGGTATCGAAAGTATTATTATACTTGGAGAAAAACTGGGGGAAGGAGATATTCGTTTAAAAAACGTCCTTCGAGATGTAGATGAAGGAGATACATATGTCGATGAATCTTTTCAAGTAGAAAACTTTGTGAAAGCAATTGGAGATGTCAAAAAAATTCATGAGGAAAACAAAAAATATCGAGAAATTCTTTTTGGGCCTCCTATTGACCGTGAAGAACGTAGACGAGTCAGACGATGTATAAATAGGCGAAATAAAAAAATTTTTAGACAACTTAAAGATTGGAGACTTGAAAGTGAAGTTATTGATATAATAGAGCAAAAAATCAGAGAACAAATTACATGGTTTGACAAGCAAAATAAAAAAATAAGCGAATTTGCTTCATTAATGAATATT
>Ga0272440_1002707_pt1 | contig 13631 bp, 9 predicted proteins | sample SSMMMBAug17_FD_192440 | JGI IMG/M metagenome (GOLD analysis project Ga0272440, IMG submission 192440) | Marine sediment archaeal communities from Little Sippewissett salt marsh, Falmouth, MA, United States - SSM-MMB-Aug17 | ecosystem: Environmental > Aquatic > Marine > Wetlands > Sediment ...
TTACGCCCTTTCAGGGCTTAAAATTTTGTTTATTTTTAACCCAGGGCGTTGCCCTGGGCTGGTATGTTACGCCCTTTCAGGGCTTAAAATTTTGTTTATTTTTAACCCAAGATGCTTCAATACTTTTGTCGTCCTAAATCGACTGCACCCTATGAAATATGCCCCTTTTTTAAAATTTTTAGAATGCGCCCGACTTAATGTCCTGCAAAGAATTAATAAAACAACCTCCACCATCTTCACTTTCTATAATGTTTGTATTTACAGGAATTGATTTTACATTTTTAATTTCTCCTCCAGACATATTAACAGCAGTTACAGCAATATAGTATATAAGGCCTCTTTTTAAACCATCTATTCTTATCGTATTTTTATAAACAGGCGATAAAGATGGAATAAATGATTCAACTGATGAAAAATTGAATTCCTTAATATAAACAGAATAATGCTGAAGAAGGTGATATGGTTCCACTGCATCCCAGTTAAAAAACAAATATCCAGAATTTCTTTCAATATAGCAATTTTTTGGATTTGGAATCAATGTTTGAATAGTTGTTGAAACACAATAATTATTCCCTGCCTCGTACCAGGCTGCAGGATATAAAATAATATTTTCTCTTTGTTTACCAAATGGAACATTTGAATAATCAAAAGCATTTCCAAAATATAAAGATAGATTATTTGGTATGGACATTAAATCATTCAAAGTATCTACTAAAACAGGATTTTCATAAATATTTGTATTATCTACACTAAAAGGTGATATTCCAATAAGTTCATTTATTTCATTAATATCATTATGATAACTATTTATTCCAGTAGCCAGCAGCAAACCTCCTCCATTTAGCCTTAAATTTTCATAGTAATTTTCAATAACTTTTATTCCTTTTTCCATCCATACTTCATCTTTTAATGACTCTCGCATTCTCCCATCACATACAATATTCTTATTCGATTTTTCATTAAACCATTTAGAAATCGCATTTACAACTATTATATAATTATCATATGTCTCTGCAGACATGTCATAAACCCATATCTGATCAAAAATTTTATCTTCTAAAAGAAAAATTACATTATCAACATTTTTTTCTGATAATTCAACATGATAAACTTTAGCTCCTAAATCAGTCAATGCATTTGACAAATTTTCACTTTCATTATTATTTGATAATGTGTTAGCAAAATGAACGAATAATACAGAATGATTAACAACATTTACTTTAAATAATGCCTCAAAAAAATCCTCACTTTCTCCACAAATGCCGTCTCTGTCTTGATCTAACTGGTTGCCTGCTTCATCAATTAAATTATTGTTTATTCTTAATTTGTAAGTTCCATTTGAAGATTGATCTGAAAAATTTATTCTCATTGTTGTTTTTTCATTATCCATATATACTGGTTCATCAATGTTTATAGGTCTTCCTGAAGGATCTATCAAAACAATACTTCCTTTAGTAAATCTGTTTATATTAATTGTTTTATTAAAAATTACATCAATATAATTAAGTGGGTTTTTTAAAAGTCCTACAGGATTATGATCTACAACAGCAGGACCTGTTTTATCACTGTAAAGAGTTGAAATCTCTGATTTAGAAAGTACTCGATCATAAAATCTTAAATCATCAAGTGCAATATTAGAATAATTTGTGTTATTATCATTTATCTTTCCAGATAAAACAGGAATATTTGAATTATATAATGATATAATATTAGAATATACTGTGTTTTCAAGAACTCCATTAATATAAATTGATAAAGTGCCTTCATCAAATAAAGCTACAATATGATACCATTGATCTAATATTGCTTCAGTATTACTAAAAAGTCCATAAGAATTCTGGCCATCTGATGAAACAGTAAAATAAAATTTATTATGATTATTGTGATCATGCCTTGAAAGTATAAATGTTTTTTTTAATTTATAATCTCCATTTGCCTGTTTTTCCTGATCATATTTTGAGAGAATATGTAAAAGATCATTACTTGAATCAAAAATTTTTACCCAAAGACTTAAAGTCATATGATTATTAAAATTATGAATCCCTAAATCAATATAATCATCAATACCATCAAGAATAACAGCCTGACCTTTAATACCATTTGAAAATGAAGGATTTCCATATAACATAGCGTCATTATTATTAAAACTTCCATCAAATCCATTATTGTTAAAAGGATAATAAGCAATTAATGAATTATTTAAATCACTAAAAGCATAATTTGTAGATAAAAAATTTATTATTATAAAAACTAAAATTTTTTTCATTTTAACTCCTGAGTTATTTAATATTATCGTCCAACTTTGATTTTTCGGACTGACAAGGACAGGCACAGACTTACACTTAAGATAATTGGAAAAAAATAAATTTGGACGATAATATATTGGGTGCAGCACAGAAGATACAATACAAGGCGTTCCTTGTATTGTATCTTCTTTAAATTTCGGGATAGATTGATAAAAATAGACAAACTTAAGCACAGAAGATGCGAATTATTATAGCCCAGAGCAAAGCTCCAATGCTGTTGACTTAAGAGTTGGAGTCCCAAATCTTTAGATTTGGGAGTGAAAAAGCCACACCAAAATATGTATTTGTCAGGTATTATTACACACCCAAATCTAAAGATTTGGGACTCCACTCCTTAAGTCAACAGCATTGAGGGCTTCACCTGGGCTATAATAATTCGTGCTTTCAGTGCTGAGTCAACCCGAAATTTAAAGAAGATACCTTACCTGTAATTTTCAATTAATGAAAATTGTGCATAAAAGACTCAGCCCGGCCATTTTGGTTACACTCAATTAAAATGGGTGCAACACAAAAAAGTTGAATTTTTTTCTTAGATCGAGAAAGAAATAAGAGGTAAATTTTATAAATAGACAAAGACCAGTTTGTAGTTCCGCCTTTAGGCGGTTTTAACAGAATGCAAAAAAATAAACAATAAGGGTACGATAAAAAATAATTTAATCAAAATTTTCGTAATTGTAACATTTGACTATTAGCTATATAGAACAAAAAATAAATTAATCTAATATGTTATATATTCATACGTTGTAATAAACTTTTGTGATACAATTACGAAAATAACAATTTATTTTTTTCCCAACCCTAAGCTCAAAAATGCTCGATAAACTGAATTAATTGATCACCAAATTTCAATCATTGGTTTCAGCTCAAACCGCCTAAAGGCGGAACTACAAACTGGAAATAAATTCTCCAACTTTTTTGTGTTGCACTCAATTAAAATGGCCATAAACAAAACCAACCTTTTTTTCTTTTTAATTCTGCTTCACATTGCATTAATTGGGAACTATAAATATTTGCAAGTTTTTGAACAGATTTTGCCCTTTTAATAAGCCATTTTTTTTTTGAATATGATTTATTTTTATAACCGACTTCACCTTCGTGATAAGCAAGATACAACCTGTAAGCATCATTTTTACTTATTTTGCAAATATTATGAATATAATTGCAGTACCAACCGACAAAGTCAATAGCATCATCAAATTTATCGCGTTTGGCTCTTGTATTACCTGTTTTAATTTTATAATTATCCCATGTTGAATCTATTGCCTGGGCATATCCATATGCAGAACTGGGTCTTGGTCCCGGAAAAAAATAAAGGCATGTTGTCCTGGGAGGCTTTGCTTTTGGCCTGTAACCTGATTCATAAAATATTATTGCCATTAAAATCGACTTTGGTACATGCCATTTTTGTTCTGATCTATCTGCGCTTTTGTACCATTTTTTGAGTTCTTTAAATATTTTACAAACATCTTTTTTATTTTGCGGTTCACGAGAACAACTGGCATTGTCAGTAGAAATTATAAAAAAAAATGATATAGTAATAAAAAGAATAGTAATTAATTTTATTTTTTTAAGCATTATCTGTTACCTGAAATCTGTTCTAATTGACCTTGCTGAATATTTAAAAGATCAGGAAGTAAAAATGATAAAGGACCTGTCAAAATCATACCAATAAATAGCAAAAGGATAAAAAGTGCTGTAATAATGACAAGTATTGCTCTTGATTTGTTAATTCCATAAACATTATTTAAGGCAAAAATTGCTATACCGCCGCTCCATATAGTTGTAAAAATATTTAATATTGGAAATATAGCAAGCCAATCAATTAAATTTCCAAGAGCAATAATTCTTGCAAATGCCATAAATTCCTTCTTATCTTTAGTATATCCACATAATAAATGAATAATCGCAGTAAAAAGAAATAGCACAAAAATTGAATAAAAAGCTCCAAAAATAATCATGCTAAAAGAATTTGTTTTTGCAAAACCTAACATTCCTCCTACTGAAGTGATATAAAGACCTATTTTTATCGCTTCTGGATCATTAGCTATATCATTAATTGCAGATGTATCTAATTTTATTATTTCAAATGCCTTACTAAAGTAGTATTTATTTTTTTTTGTATAGTACATTTTAATATTAACAGGTATTTTTTTTATTATAAAATTAACATTGATTGTATAGTAAAAAGTCAAAAAATGAGATTTTTATCTGTGTAACAATTTGAAATTGTTAATACCAATTTTTGTTAAATTCACTTTTTACGAAACCATTAACATTGATTGTCTCGTAAAAAGTCAAAAAATGAGATTTTTATCTGTGTAACAATTTGAAATTGTTAATACCAATTTCTGTTAAATTCACTTTTTACGAGACCATCAACTTTATCGAATTGGCTTAATTTGAAATTGTTAATACCAATTTCTGTTAAATTCACTTTTTACGAGACCATCAACTTTATCGAATTGGCTTAAATTCAACTCTTCTATTTGCTTTTTTACCTTCAACAGTTTTATTATCTGCTACAGGTTTTTCAGAACCAAGACCAATTGCTGATAATCTCTCTGGGCTTACTCCTTTGTCAACCAGGTAATCCATAACTGCTCTTGCTCTTTTTTCAGATAATTCTTTATTATGTTCAGCTCTGCCTGTATAATCAGTATGTCCTTGAATTTCAAACCATAAACTTGGATTACTATTTATTATATCAACAATTTCATCTAAATATGGGTGCATTTCTTTTTTAATATACCAACTATCGCTATCAAATGAAACATCTCCTAATACCATACATCCTTTTTGGTTAACTCTTGCATTAGCTGGAGTATCAGGGCAAATATCTATATCATCAGTTATACCATCATTATCATTGTCATTTTCGTTATAATTATAATTATCATTTTCATTATCCTTGTCACTCTCAGCAGAAATAATTGCAGGGGCGCTAATGGTCTTAGAAGTATTAGTTTTAGTTGTGCTGGCAATTGAAGCAGATTTTAAAAATGCTTTTTTTGAATAATCTGCCATTGACTGTCCAGAACATATATTTTCTGCTTTTTCAAAAAATCCGCTTTCACCAGTTAAAGCAATATCTTTTAAAAGTTTTTCACCTGAGCTGTCATTACCAATTAAGATAGGATAAATACTCAAACGATCTTTGTATGAATTTTTTAATTTTTTGACAGAGTATAACACATTGGTATTATTTTCTATTCCTTCTGCATCACTTATTATAAATAAATTTATATTTCCATTTATTTTGGAAAGATCACTATATGTATTGTCAATAGCTTCATTTAGCGGACTAAGCCCGCTTGCCCAGTCAATAGAGTCTATTGCTTTATCAAATTCTGAATATACATATCTTTTTGGAGCATATATTGTTTCAGTTTTGCTGGCATGGGGCCTTTGAGATTGACCAATTGTTATAATCTGGCATGTAAGACCAAGTTCTGAAATTGTTGAATTTAAACGATAAAGGACTTGTTTTGAAATATCAATTTTCTTTTGTCCTTTATAACTGTCTGCCATTGATCTTGATGCATCTGTAATAACAATAAAATGATCTGCTTTTTGATTATAATCAGATTTTATTTTTACTGAATCGTTAATAAAATTTTTTTGAGAGACTTTTTGAGTTGAACAGCTAAAAATTATAAAGCATGTAAAAATTGTAATAAATATTTTTGAAAATTTGTTTAACATAATTTCCTCCTGATAATAATATTAATTATTATTATAAAATAAAATAAAAATTTCGGTAATTTAAAAATAATTTCAATACACATTTTTTAATATTTTTAAATTATAATTTTTGATATTAAATATTGATGGTTTCGTAAATAGTTAGAAAATGATGTTTTATCTTGTTTTAAATTTTATAATTATTAATACTGATTTTCATAAAATAGACTTTTTACGAGACTATCAAATATTTGTTAGTTGAAGTTAGTTACGAAAAGGCTTTATTTATTCTGAAAGTATTTTACTGTATCAGGCAAATAATAGTCATATGAAGAGAATCTAATAAAATATTATAACCTTTTAAATCAAACTTTAATTATTTTTATAACATTTAAATGTAATAATTTCAATTAGAATTTGTTTTAATGTGTATTTTTTATAATTAATAAGTCTTTAATTTTCTTCTTTTTTTTTTATAATAATTAAAAAATAAATAATATTAAAATTTTTTTATAAATAATGTAAGAAAAATATTTTTTTTGTGTCTTTTATTTTAGAAATTTGTAAAAGACCATTTTCATTTTGAAATGAATAGAAATGATAATGAATTAAATTATAAGGAGATTTTGTAATGAACCAGATTGGAAAAAAATTTTTATTATTACCAATTATTTTTTTATTATTTTTTATAACTTCTTGCGGGGTTGGAAAAGATGTTATTAAATCAAGTGGGATTATAAATCTAAGTGATAAAGAAGTTAATGAAAAGTATATTAACAAAGAATCAAAATTTATTACTATTGAAGGAACAAAAGTACATTATAGGGACGAAGGTAAAGGGGAAGTATTATTGCTGTTACATGGAGTGGCTTCATCATTACATACATGGGATGCATGGGTTGAAGAATTAAAAGATAAATATCGAATAGTAAGATTAGGAATTCCTGGATTTGGAGTAACAGGTCCTATAGCAAGTGGTGAATATTCAAGAGACAGCTGGGTTAGTTTTTTGAATAAATTTGTTGAATCAATTGGTTTAGAAAAATTTAGTATTGTTGGCAATTCAATGGGAGGGTTTATAGCCTGGAACTATTCAATTGACTATCCATCTAAGGTGGAAAAATTAATTTTAATAGATCCAGTGGCTTATCCGCAAAAGTGTCCATGGATATTTAAACTTGCTAATACACCTATAGTTAATATCATTGCAAAGTATATTATGCCAAAATTTATTGTTAATATGAATGTAAGAGAGGTTTTTGGAAATCCAAAAAATATAGATCAAGAAGTATATGATAGATATTTTGACATGATTTTAATAAAAGGGAATAAAGCTTCATATGTTAAAATATTTCAGATGATGGTTAAGGCAAGTAATTCAGAGCAATATGCACAAAATGTAAAAAATATTCCTATTCCAACGTTGTTGATGTGGGGAAGCCGCGATAAATGGGTGCCTGTTGCGTTGATAGATAGATGGAAACAGGACTTACCAGTTATTGATTGTATTATATACCCTGATGTTGGACATATACCAATGGAAGAACTTCCATATTTATCAGCCTATCATGCTGATAAATTTTTAAAAGACAAAGAGGTTAATAAAGATGTATTGTTAAGTAAGCTTAACTAATTTTTTTCTCATAATAATGAAAATGGTCTTTTTTAAAAATTAATTATTGATGGTCTTGTAAAAAGTAAAAAATAAAAAATTTGTATCCTCTCCATATTTCAGGGTAGAGTTAACATCTTATATTTATAAAATATAATTAGGGAAGTAATTGAATAGTGCCCCTATAAAATAATTTGGTTTTTATATTAAAATCTATTTATGATAATTGTCTTAAGCCCCGAAGGGGCTAAAGCATGTAGCCTGGGGCTTTAGCCCCAGGTAAAACAAATACATTCTTAAGCCCCGAAGGGGCGATAGGGATGAACTATCCCCCCTTCGGGGCTTAAGAGATTTTTATTTTTTATTAACCTGGGACTAAAGCCCCAGGCTGCATGCTTTAGCCCCTTTGGGGCATAAAATAATATCTACAGATTTAGTCATAAAGATTTTGGCAAGGCGCCAGATCAAAATTATCCGCAGGCGTACAATAGTACGTTGAGGACGAATTTTTATCTGGGAACGTAGTCCAAAATCTTTATGACTAAATCTGTAAAAATTTTAAATAGTTAATTCTACCCTGAAATATAGAGAAGATACAAAAATTTTGATGATAGAAATAGCCCAGGGCAACGCCCGGGTATTATAAAGGTTTTAGAACCACATAGATGTACGCTTTTGCAAGCCATTAGCAAGCATAGTATTTGCAAGGTTCCAAATCATTTTATGGTTTTTATTAATAACATCAGGGTCATCAGCATCTCCATGTAATAATATAGGTTCTGAAATATAATAAGTAAGTTTTACAGGTTTTGGTAAAAGGCCAAGCCCAAAAACTAATGGAAGATTATATTTAGAATTACCAAGAAAGATTCTTCCTGTAAGAGGTATTCTTCCAATAATATTATAAATATCATCACTTCCAATTCCCATATGTAATATTATTGGGACATTTGTTTTCATTGCAAGTTTAATAAATCCAGTGCTTTTTTCCCAATGTAGTTTATAACGTCCATCACGTCCTTTAAATGCATCTCTTGCACCACCGGGATATACGTTCACTAAATTACCATTGTTTAAATATTTTGCTGCTATTTCATCTATTCCAGGAAGTGCACCAACCTTGCTCCAAAATGTATTTGATATTGGATCCATAAAAAGATGATAATCTCCAAGACCTCTTGGCATTCGACCTGTCAGCTTATATAGTTTGTAAAAAATCATAAATGCATCAAGCCCTAAGATGCCATGATTTCCAACCAATAAAGCCGGACCATTTGATGGAATGTTTTGAATTCCATGGACAGCCGGCCTAAAGTACAAAGATAATATTGGCATAATATAATCAAGTTTGTTAATAAACGAAAAATCTATATGGTCATTTGATGGATCAAAGTCATCTGGATTTTTAAAAAATAATGATAATCTATAATTTTTTTTCATATTTTCTAATACCTGTATTTTTTTTAGAATTAATGATGGTATCGTAAAAAGACAATTTTAGAAATAATTGATATTAATAATTTCAAGTTGTTACACAGATAAAAATCTCATTTTTTGACTTTTTACGATAACATCAAGGGTGCAACACAAAAAAGTTGCATTTTCTTCCTAGAGGTAAATTTTATAAACAGCCATAGCCCAGTTTGTAGTTCCGCCTTTAGGCGGTTTTAACAAAATGCAGAAAAATAAACAATTAGTTCTACTTTGGCAGACTGAAATTTAACTATTTGAAATTATATGAAATATTGTTTTTAAAGGGTTTTGCGTATTTTAAATCAAATCAATATGTTATTTTTTAATCTGCCAAAGTAGAATTAGAGTGTTTTTCATATGACCTGACTCTATTTAACAGTCATTATAATCAATATATTTTAAATGTTAAGGTCTACTATTAATATCAAGTCATATGAAAAACACTCTAGCTCAAAAATGCTCGATAAACTGAATTAATTTCTCACCAAATTTTAATCATTGGTTTCAGCTCAAACCGCCTAAAGGCGGAACTACAAACTGAAAATAAATTCTCCAACTTTTTTGTGTTGCACCCTAACATCAATAGATAATTAAAGTATTTTTTCCATTAAGTAAGCACTATTTTTGTTATTTTTTAAAAAATTTGGTAATTCATTTATAATCTTATAGCCAAATTTTTTATAAAAGTTAACTGCACTGCTTTTTGAAACAAGCTTTACTTTGTAAGCTTTGTAATATTTAGCAATTTTTTCTATATATCTAAGTAAAGATAAAGCAATTCCAATTCTTCTATATTCTTTAGAAACTCCAATAAAGTTAATATACAAGGTATCCCCCTGATAATTGAAATGTTGAAAAAAATTTGATATTTCTTCAAATTTAGAAAAATTAAAATCATTTAATAATATTGAATGTAAATATCCAACAATTTTACCCTCTTGATCTGCTGCTATTAAAAATCCATCATTAAATATATCTAATCTACATTTTAAAGATTGTTCCGAAGCAGGATTTTCAGGATCGATCTGAAGCTCTAAAAAATATATTTGTTTTAAATCTTTTTGCCGGCATCTTCTTAATGTGAAAATAGAATTATTTTGAGCCTTAAACTGATATAATTCTTTTATCGAGAAATATGATGTCATAATTCTTAAGTTTATAATATAATTTATTAATTTTAAATTAATTAAATCATTATATTTTTGATATCATTATTAATTTTATCACTTTTTAAAACTGCTCCCTCAAAATTTGTATTTTCTAAAATAGCATCTTTTAAATCAGCCTCAACAAGATATGCTTTTTTAAGGTTAGCACCTCTTAAATCAGCACCTTTTAAGTCAGCACCAAACAAATATGCTTTATATAAATTTGTTTCTTTTAAATTTGCCTGTCTAAGATTTGCACATATTAAATTTGCCCTTGATAAATTTGCTCTACTTAGATTTACTTTACTAAGATTTGCTTCACAAAGATTTGAGCTTTTTAATTTAGCCCAGCATAAATCAGGTAAAATATCTGGATTCTCTAATCTCCATTTATTCCAATTTTTAATTTTTTTTAGCATTCGTATTAGTTTTTTATCTGCCATAAGTTTCTCCTTTACATTATCATTTTTCATATCTTTTCAACATATTAGAAGATTGTTCTAATTAGTGCTTTAAAAAATAGACTTCAATATCAATATTAAAATTTGAATAATTATATATTTAAAAAAACAATAAACAAAAAAATATAATATATCCTATATATTATAACAAGGATAATAGCATATACTAGAAAAATATTAAAGAGAAAAAAATATTCTTTATGTAAAATTTTTATAGTGTACTTTTTGATTTGAATGTAACCAAAATCGATTGTCATAACCAAAATCATAGAGACAAGGTATGCCTTGTCTAAATATACAATTGTCAATAATTTGCTGCTTGATTGGTATTAAATTTTCTGAAAAAGAACGAAATATTGATGAATATAAATATGAACAAGTGGACAGTGGGCGCAAAGTTAAATTTTCTAGATAAAATATTTTCTTTTGGCAGAATTCTTTCATTTAAAAATGAAAGAAATGAACTTTTTCCAATCCCTTGTTTGCTGCAAATGGCAATAGTCCGACCGCTTTCAATATAAAAAAGTGCTCTTTCTATCTCTTTTTCTCTATTTGTAAAAAGCTCTAACCAATCGCCTTTTAATTCTTTACTATAAAATGGATTATTTTTTAATCCTAAAAATTCAAGTTTATTATGGGTCATTTTATTATCCAGTATTTTGTTTTCTTAATTTATATTCATAAAAATAATTCATAATAATATTATACAAAGCATCAGATAGATCAGGATTAGTTTTTGCCTCTCCATAGTAAAGATCATTTATCAGTTTAAAAAAATGATTATTGCCATTTTTAGCATCATAAACTTTTTCAACCTGATATATAATATCAAAGGGAATTTCAATTTCTGTAAAAACTTCATAATTTTTATTATTAATATAATTTATAATACTCAATGGAGAACGATTTACAATTATATCTAATTGATTTTGAAGGTCATATTTTAACTCATTTGAATCTTTGAAAAATTTATGAAACTGCCCATATTCTGTTATTTCTTTTTGTAATTCTAAAATATTAGTTAAATCATCAGGGCTGGCATCAGAATAGTCGAATTTTTTAAAATATACAAATAAATAATTTGGTTTGTTTCCATGTTTTAGATTTTCATAAGCAAGAGAAAATTCTTCATATGTAAATTCTCCAACTTTTTTATAAAATAATACAATTACAACATCACATGAGAGCATTTTTTTATTAAAATCATCTTGTTTTCTTGTTTTATTCAATGACGAGCTTTGATCCTCCCATTTGACTAAATTTAGAAAAATTCCTTTTTTATGAAGGCTTTTGTTCATATTTGAAATAAGTAATTCAATTTCATTTCTTTCGGGATTTAGTTCTTTAGAAGATGCAAGAAATATTAATATTTCGTTTTTTAATCCAACATTTGTGTTAACAGCTTTATAATGTGATTTATCATTTTTTAAATGTTCATTATAAAATTTTTGGCGCTCTTCTTTTTTAACAATTCGATTCAGTAAAAACTGAACATCAAAAGACTGCCTGATTTTTCCAATAAAAATTTCTTTTTTGTTTTCAAGCTCATATCCTATCAATTCTTCATATTCAACACAGTGGTTTTCAAAACCCGGCAATGGTACCAGTTCAGACATAGTTAATTTTTCAAATTTATTATGAATACTGGTAAAAACTCCCCTTATCATAGATAGAAAATCTCTTTTTTGTTTTCCTGCTGCATAAATATAAATTTTTTTATCATTAATATCTGCTTTAATTATTGAAGTTGAATCAAAGCCTTTATTTTCCAATACAACGCCAGTTCTCCAGTTTAGCCTGTCTTTAATATATTCATTTAGTTTTACTATAAATCTTGGCATAATAGATTTAGGCATATAATCATATTCAATAATCAGATTTAAAGAGTCATTATAGTCAAAATCAATATCTGGTTCTTGTTTATCTAAAAGGTCAGGGATAAGAACAGTATGTTCATCAATTCTGTAACAAAGTTCAAATTTTTTCATTAAATTGATAATATACTGGTGTTTTGTTCTTGGGCATTCTTCTTCAGATAAGATTTTACTTACATTATTTATATTGAGAATACCTTTATTTTCAGCAAGGATATTTGAATTAATAATTTTATATACAGCATTTGTAACCCATTCAGGGTTTAAAACATTTGTATCACAAAGCTCAAGATCGAAAAAATGGACAATTATTCCAAGATCATTTAAAAAATTTATAAGAGTTTCTTGATGTTCTTGTTTCAATATTTTTTCATTTTTACAAATATTAATATATTCATCATAAGAAATATAATGTTGATTCTGTTGATTCATATGCTCAAGTTTTTGTTTAACATTAAACCATTTTTGGGGCCAAGTAGTATTTAATATTTCAACATTTAATAAATTTTCTTTAAGTTTTTCAAATAGTTCGTTAATTCCTTTTCCACTTGAACATGAGATGCGAAAAAAGCCTTTTATGCCTTTATATTTTTCTAATAAAAATTTTCGATTCACATCATAAGAAGGGTTTTGATCCATTTTATTCAAAGCAATTAAAACAGGCGAATTTCCTCCAAAGCTTTCAATTAATTTAAGCCAGTATTCTTCATTATCTTCTTTTCTGTCGTCCAAAACCAGAATATAAAGGCTTCGCTTTGATAAAAAGAATTGATGAGTAGAGTGCATTATTTCCTGTCCCCCAAAGTCCCAAAAATGAACAAGTATTTCTTTACTGCCAGCATTAATATTTAAATCTCTGATATTAATTCCATCAGTTTTAGCCTCATTACCATCAATATTTTCATTAAATATTTTTTTAACAAGAGATGTTTTTCCAGCCCCTCCATAGCCTACTAAAAGAACTTTAACTTCATTTAATGGATATTCTTCATCTTCTAATGACTCAAAATAGGCTTTTATTGCATCATTGCCTTTTTTTACTATTTCTATTGATGGTTTTTCCAAAGGATTACCTT